>Ga0078972_1002675_pt1 | contig 57585 bp, 50 predicted proteins | sample YelNatPaOPGAMG01_FD_67568 | JGI IMG/M metagenome (GOLD analysis project Ga0078972, IMG submission 67568) | Hot spring thermophilic microbial communities from Obsidian Pool, Yellowstone National Park, USA - OP-RAMG-01 (SPADES assembly) (version 2) | ecosystem: Environmental > Aquatic > Thermal...
GATACTTGGCAGGGTAGGATATGATGTTAGTGTGGAGGAGGAGAAATTTATAAAGAAGTGGATAGGCTTAATAATGAAGAACCTAAAGGCGTATTTAAATGGGACGTATCACAATGGCTGTAGAAAGCATTTACAGAGGTATATTGATGAGTATACATACAGGTTCAACAGGAGGTTATGGGAGAAGGAGTTATTCAACAGGTTACTTTTTGCCTGTGTTAATGCTAAGACGATAACTTATACTGAACTAACTGGATAGCCCTATATTTTTTTTAAATTAATTTTTTCCCCTTTTAAAAATTTTTTAAACCACTCATTAGAAGGGGGTGTAAAAACTCGAGTTTTATAAGTTTTAATGTAGCTTAACTATAACTTTGATAAAGAATTAGATTTTATTTCACTCTGTGAGGAACAGTATTAGCTTATGTATAATTTTTTTAAACATCTTCATCTCTATTTTCATTTTGCTATTTGGATCTAAAGGAAGTTTAAAATTTTCTTACTGGCAACTTTTTGAGAGTTTATTTTAAATCAATTCGTTAAGTTGACAAAAGCATATTTTTTTAGTAAAATATAAAATGTATTATGGGCCCATAGCTCAGCTGGTTAGAGCAACTGACTCATAATCAGTGGGTCCCTGGTTCGAATCCAGGTGGGCCCAATTTTTTATTTCAGGGGTTAGAAAATGACAGAGATAGAAAAGTTGCAAAAATTACTGGAATTTCAGGAAATTTTTCGAAAGAGTAAATACATTCAGAGCCTTTATGAAGGAGAAGAGAAAAAAGCAAGGACTCTTGAAGTTGAAAATGAGAGACTTCAGATTGAAATGGATGAGTTGAAAATAAATATTGAAGAAATGCAGAAGAAGATTCAGGAGGAAGAAGCAAAAAAAGAAGAGATACTTCAAAAATTGAAGATACTTGAAGAAAGTAAGGAAAAAATAAAGGTTGCAAGGCAGATGCGGGCGTGGGAAAAGGATGTTGAAAAACAGAAACAGGAGCTTTCTATTATTCAGGCACAGATTGATTATGATAACTCAAAACTTGAAGATATGAAAAAAGAGTTAGAAAGATTTCAGACCACCTTTTCAGAAAATCAAAAAAGTATAGAAGAAGCGTTAGCTTTTGTAAGCAATGTTAAGGAAGAGCATAAAGATGAATTGATGGAAATAGAAGCCAAAGAAAAAGAGATAAAAGATGAATTTGATGTTCAATTTATAGATTATTTTGAAATGCTTTTGAAGAAGACAGAGGGCAATGCTCTCGTGGAAGTTGATGGTGAGGCCTGTTCAGGATGTTACACTATTCTTCCCACTGCCTTACAGGGAGAAATTGGCGAAGCAATTCCATTGGAAGAAATTCAAATTTTACAATGTCCAACCTGTTTTAGATACTTGTATCATCCGGCGTGGGTTAAAACTGAAAAAGTAAAAGTAGAAGAAAATAAATAGAAATGTTTGTGTAGCTATAAACTTCCCTTTAAAATATTAAATAATTTTTAGTAGTAATGATGGGTCGTGGGGGGTAATATGAATAAATTTTCTTTGTGGTTTAAAATTGGTTTTTATATAGTAGTATGTATAATATTATTGATTTTGATGTTGCAGAATTCCCAGATAGTAGACTTTAAATTTCTCGGTTTTACAATGGGCATCCCCCTCGTGCTTTTGCTTGTCGTAACAATAATAATCGGTTATATTTTGGGACTTCTTTCAATATTCTCCTTTTCTAAAAGATTAGATAAAGAAAAGCAAGAAAAAAGAGCAAATGGTTAAAAAAAGTTTTTTTGTTTGCAGTGAGTGTGGTTATAAAAGTACGAAATGGCTTGGAAGGTGTCCTGAGTGTCATAGCTGGAATAGTTTTATAGAAGAGGTGATTTCAACAGAGGGAAAGTTAGATTTTTTCTTTCCACCTGAAAAGAAGGTATCTTTAGAAAGTGTTTCATCCGTTGAAAAAAAAACCATAGAAAGATTTTTTACAGGGATTGATGAATTTGATAGGGTTTGTGGCGGTATTTTGAAAGGTCAGACAATATTGCTTTCTGGTGACCCTGGAATTGGTAAGTCCACTTTAGCTATAATGATTGCAAATTCTATGTCTCAATTTTTTGACAAGGTCATCTATGTAAATGGTGAAGAAACAAACCATCAACTTAAGTTAAAATTTGAAAGGCTTGGAGTTAGCAAAGAGAACATTTTTCTTTTTCCTGAAATAAATGTAGATGAAATTTTAAATCAAATTTCAGAAGAGAAAAATATATTCATTATAATAGATTCGATCCAGACAATATTTACCCCTGTTTTTTCAGCTTTGCCTGGAAGTTTGATTCAAATTAGAGAAAGTACTTACAGGATTATAAGATGGTGCAAGCAGAATGAAGTGCCGGTTTTACTTATAGGTCATATTACAAAGGGAGGTGAAATAGCTGGTCCCAAGGTTTTAGAACATATTGTGGATACACTTTTTTTTCTCGATATTGATATTAAGGGTAATTACAGGATACTTAAAAGTCTTAAAAACAGGTTTTATAGAACTGAAGAGATTGGTCTCTTTGCTATGGAGGAAAATGGTCTTGTAGGAGTGAATGAAATAGAATTTGATACTTTTGATGTTGAAGGCAAAAGCGGTGTGGCCTTTTATATAGGGCTTGAGGGAAATCGTGTCATACCTACAGAAATCCAGTCTCTCTGTGTTCCCACTCAATTTGATTATCCCAGGCGTATCAGTGAGGGGCTTGATATAAACAGGTTTATAATGCTTATTGCAATTCTTGAGAAAAATCTAAGAATATTTTTAGGAAAAAACGATATCTATCTGAATATTACAAACGGGCTTAATATAAGTGATACTGCATCTGATTTAGCTATAATTCTTTCAATATATTCAAATTATAAAGATAAACCTTTGCCCATTAATTTTGCTTTTCTTGGTGAGGTGGGATTATCCGGGGAGTTAAGATATGTTAAAAATCTTCAAAAAAGAATAAATGATTGCAATAGATTTGGCTTTAAAAATATTGTAATACCATATTCTCAGAAGGAAAAGATAAAAGTTAATGAAGAGATAAAAATTTATCCAATGAGGTTTATCAAGCAGGCTATAGAATTTTTATTTTCATAGAATGGTTTTCCTGACTTCATCGGTAAAATTTTGTAATTTATTACCTGACAAAAAGTTAACTTTTTTACAAGGCACTACACATACTTTTACCTTATTGGTTTAGCATCTCTGGATTAGTTTATCTCGAAAGGAATAGTTGATAAGGTTTTATTTACTACTTTGTATATCCTTCTTGCATTCTCTGTTGCAGCTGAAATAACTCTCTATTGTTTACCGGTTTTCGCATCCTTTAATATGCTAATTCTGGTGAAAATAAATTTGGTTGATGCTCATTCTCAACTTCCACCTTGATAAATTCAGCAAGCCTTATGAAATGTTTTAATTCTTCTTCATCTTTCGCCGTACCAATACGACGAACAATGCCTTGCCTTACCTTGCTATCCTTGCAAGCTTTTGTCCTGCGTTTTTGCCCATTTTCCTATGAAGTCGGGACACTACTTTTTAGCAAAATTCTAATTTTTGATAAGATAAACAGGCAATTAGAGTTAGAAAGCACCTTGTTTCTTTATACTGTAAGCTTTCTCTCTTGCACTTTCTATAGAAGAGACTTTGTTATAGTCAGGTTGGACGGAGTTAGCTTTCTCATAAGCAGAAATGGCCTGTTTATAGCTTTTTATTCTCTCATAAGTTTGTCCCTGTCTGAAATACCATTCTGCGAAATTTTCCACAATTTCTTTGTTCAAATTCCTTGGTAATTCTACTCCCCCAGAGGAATTTTCTCTTAAATTTATAACTTTTGAAAAATCTTTCTTTGGACTTTCAAACTTCCCTGAAGTCTCAACTGGCTGAAAAGCTGGTAATTTTAAACCATCAATTTTCATAGAAACCCTCCTTGAAAGGTTTCTGGAGACGGCGGGAATCGAACCCGCGTCCTGGAAACAGGATTTTTAAGCCTTATTCACAGGCTTAGTTTCATTTTATTGTCGGTAAAAAGGGAAATGAAACAAACCCTTTTTTACCCGAGCCACTCGATTTCGGTTCTGATACGTGGCAATTTCAGAACCTATCCTTCATTTTCTAACCCGCAAGCAATCCCGAAGGAAAGGATTACTTACAGGTGACCGCAATTATTATGCAGCCATTGCGTAAGAAGCGTCTGCACTTCTTTTTTGAAGCAGTTTTAAGGGATACTTCAGCCCTGCCTGAAGCCTAAAAATCCCGCGTTCCCAGTCGAAAACCAATCGTCCCCGTTTGTATATTATACTAAAAACAAATTTCAAAAGACAAAAAATTGAAGTAAAAAACTCCATATCTTATATCGGCAATTGAAGCATTAAATTTTAGTTTTTTGAATAAATTTATTTTAAATAGAATTGACAAAAATAAACAGAAAATTATAATTAAAGAGGGAAGGAAAATTAAGGAGGAAAGAAAAATGCCTTATATTGAGTGGAATGATAGTTTGAGTGTTGGTTTGTCTTTTTTTGATGAACAACATAAAAAGCTTATTTTTATTATAAACAAACTATTTGATGCAATGAAGGAAGGAAGAGGGAAAGAAGTTCTGGGAGAAGTGTTTAATGAATTAATAGATTATACTAAATTTCACTTTAAATCTGAAGAAGATGCAATGCTGAAGTATAATTATCCTTATTTTAATGAACATTTTGAAGAACATAATAAGCTAACCTCTCAGGTTCTGGAGTTAAAAAATAAATATGAAAATGGCCAGATTTTTATCACAATAGATATTTTATCTTTTCTTAAAGAATGGCTTTCTCATCATATTCTTGAAACTGATAAAAAATACGGGCCTTTTTTGAAAGAAAAGGGAATAAATTAATTTTTTTCAATAATGTGGAGGTTTTATGTGGCAGACAGGGAACAAGTGAAAAAAAGGATTGAAGAGTTAAGAAAGTTGATTGAGTATCATAATTACAGATATTATGTGCTTGATTCACCTGAAATAAGTGATTATGAGTATGACAATCTTTTAAGAGAACTTGAAAAACTGGAAAAAGAAAATCCCGAGTTTATTACCCCTGATTCCCCAACTCAAAGGGTGGGAGGAGAACCTTTAAAGAAGTTTGAAAATTATACACATCCATTCAAGATGTACAGTCTGTCAAATGCAATGAATCGGGATGAATTTATGGATTTTGTGGATAGAGTTTATAAGGATTTAGGCACAAAAAATGTGGAATTTTCCTGTGAACCGAAATTTGACGGCCTGGCTATTGAACTTATCTATGAGAATGGACTTCTTTCAATTGCGAATACAAGAGGAAATGGTGAAGTTGGAGAAGTTATAACCCAGAATGCTAAAACCATTAAAAGTATACCATTGAAACTGGATGGAGAGGCTGGAAGAGATTTTCCTGAAAATCTTATAGTTTATGGAGAGGTTTTGATGTTTAAAAAGGATTTTATTGAGCTTAACAGAGAAAGGGAGGAAAATGATGAACCCCTTTTTGCAAATCCAAGAAATGCTGCTGCTGGTAGCATAAGACAACTTGATCCTAAAATTACAGCCTCAAGAAAATTGAGATTTTATGCCTATGGGGTAAAAACAACTATAGATACTTTTTCTCTTGCTAACTCTCACTATGAGAGAATGAATTATTTGAAAGGTCTGAAATTTCCTGTGACCGATAAAAGGATTAAGACTTCAGATTTAAATAAAATAATAGGGTTTCATGATGAACTGGAAGAAAACAGAGAAGAGCTACCTTTTGAAATAGATGGTGTGGTTGTAAAGGTTGATAATGTTGATTTTCAGGAAGCTTTGGGTTATGATGCAAAGTCTCCCAAATGGGCAATAGCCTGGAAGTTCAAACCTGCAAGGGCTACCACTGTTTTAAAAGAAGTTGAATTCAGTGTAGGTAGACAGGGTACTATAACTCCTACAGCCATATTTGAGCCAGTTTTTTTAGCTGGAGCTAAAATAAGTAGGGCAACCCTGCACAATTTTGATGAAATTGAACGTCTTGATGTTCGCATTGGCGATACAATTCTTGTAGAGAGGTCTGGTGAAGTTATTCCCAAGGTAATAGGTGTTCTTAAGGAAAAAAGACCTTTAAATGCCCGAGTTATAAAACCCCCGGAAAACTGTCCTGTGTGTGGTTCTAAAATATTTAAATTGCCTGATAGAGTTGCCTACAGATGTATTAATTCAAGTTGTCCTGCAATAGTAAAAGGCGCTTTGAAACACTTTGTATCACGAAATGCCTTTAATATAGAAGGTCTGGGTGAAGAACTTATAGAGAGGTTTTACGAACTTGGGTTTTTAAAAAATTTTGTGGATATTTTTAAGTTAAAAGATAAAAAAGACGAACTTTTAAACCTTGAAAGATTCGGTGAAAAAAGTGTGGGTAATCTGCTAAGTTCAATAGAAAATTCAAAAAATATTGAATATTTTAGATTTATTTATGCACTTGGAATTCCTTTTGTTGGTGAAGAAACAGCAAGACTTCTAGCTAAAAATTTCTTACCAATTGAGCGGTTGTTTAATGTTAAGGCAAGTGAACTTCTTAATGTATATGGGATTGGCGAGATAATGGCTGAAAGTATCCAGCAGTATTTCAACAATCAGGAAAATATAAAACTTATAGAAGATTTACTTAATTGTGGAATAAATATAAAATATGAGAGTGAAGAAGTAGTTTCTTCTGTAATTTCTGGTAAAAGGATTGTTTTTACAGGTAAGGCTGCAAATTTTACAAGGGAAGAATTTTCTGAAATTGTAAGAAAATACGGGGGGATACCATCAGATTCAGTTTCTAAGAATACTGATATACTGGTTGTAGGTGAAAATCCCGGTTCGAAACTTCAGAAGGCAAAAAGTCTTGGTGTAAAGATAATGAGTGAAGAAGAATTTTTGAACTTTATATCTTATAAAAAGGAATAAAAGTGCCAGAAGAACAGAAAAAAGTAATAATCGTTGAGGATGAAGCATTTATAGTTAATGACCTTGTTGAAAAACTTAAGAGTTTAAATTTTAATGTGGTTGCTACATTTGCAAGTGGCGAAGAAACTCTTGATTTTGTTAAGAATCAGAAATTGAAGGATTTTCTGGTTCTTTCTGATATATTTCTAAATGCAAAGATGGATGGAATAAAACTTGCTAAAAAACTTACCGAATATAAAATTCCTGTGATATTGATCTCTGCATATTCTGATGATAAAACGTTTAAAAAAGCACTCAATATTCCTGTATTTGGCTTTATCCAGAAACCTTATGATACTTTTGTTTTAAAGAGTGCTATAGAAATTGCTTTAAAATTAAATGAAACTATTAAAAATATTGAAGAAAAAATCTCTTTTATTACCAGGGAACTTGAAAAAAAAGAAAAAGAAATTTTAAATGAAACAAACATAAATAAACAGTTGCTTTTAGAGAAGGAAAATCTTGAGAAGGAAATTGCTTCAATTAATTATTACATTGACCTGATAAAAAGTGAGACACAAAAGAATGTTCTTGAAAAAGAAAAACTTCAAAAAATAAAAAGTGAAATTTTTTCAGCACTGAATTTTTATCTCAAAGTCTTTGAGTTTTTTGATAAGCTTTTCTGTAATTTATTGAGGCAAAGAGCAGATATTACCCGGGAGATTGTGTCAGTGCTTGATGAGTTTTTGTTTATTTTTGAAGACAGCTGTAAAGGAATTAGATTTTTTAAAGATCGAAAAGAATTTACGAATTCGAGACTAATTCAAACTGATTTCAGCTATTCCCTTGAGTACATTGATTATGAAAATTCAGTTTTCAGAATTAAATTATATTTTGGAAAAAAGGAAAGTATTGAAGAGTATGAAACAAGGGGACTTAAAAAGTTTTTAAGTACATTTTTGAAAATAATGGCCTGCTTTTATGAAAAGAGAGAAAATGTTGAAATTATTGAAAATGAAAAGAAACTTATTGAAAAAATTTATGATTCATTTTCATTTCCTGTTGTTTATCATGATGAAAAAAGGTGTATCTTAAATTCTCTTGCTAAAAAGTACTTTGTCATTAACAATGAAGCTGAACTGAAAGAAGTTTTAATATTTGACAGTGAAAAAGTTGGAGAAGAAATTGATGAAACACTTTTAAAAAAGAAAGAGGATTTTATTGAATTTAGTTGCAAGTTGAAAACAAAAGATGGTATATTAAAAAATGTAAAAGTCAGAAGAAGCCCTGTGAGCCTTGATGGTGAAAATAGAGGTTTTCTTGATATAATTTTGGTTTAGAAGTGATTAGTGTGGATTTTCTGTGGAAAAGTACATCCTGGGGAGTTGTGTTAATTATTTTTGGAGTGGCATTGATATTAAACAGTGTTTTCAACATTAACATTCCCCTTGCTTAAGCTTATTGTTGCGAAAATATTCAGTTACTTGTTATAAGAATACTTCTTGGAGAAAGGATTTTCAGGCAAAGAATTGTTGGAAGTGATGTTATCTTTTTTTCATCTTAAGACCTTTTCTGCTTTTGATGGGATTGTTTTTCCTGATTAGGATATATAGTTTCTTTTGGGAGAAAGTGATAAATAAAAGTGGTAATTTGACATTGAGATCAATGTTGTCTTTAGTGGATTTAAGGTTCTTTTAAGATAGGTGCATAAATGACTGATTTTTTTACTGTTGATGTTTTACCGTATTATATTTCTGGAATTACAACAAGAAAAAGTGGACTTGCTTACTCTTATCATCTGTCAGAGAATTTCGATGAGTTTAAACAGATTGAGACCAGTAGAACTTTACTTTTAAGCAAGCTTAACTTTTCTTATCTTATTACCTTAAAGCAGATTCATTCTGATGTGGTGCATATTGTGGATAAGAATAACCTTTCTAATTTTCTTGATAACCCTTTAATCGAGGGGGATGGACTTATAACTGCACTTCCTGGCGTTTTAATTGGAGTTTCCACAGCTGATTGTGTACCAATTTTTTATCTATCAGAGGAGAAAAAAGTTTGCGGTGTAGTACATGCTGGCTGGAGGGGAATTTATCTCAATATTCACAGAAAAACTCTTGAGATTTTTAAAAAAGTTTTTTCAGTTTCTCCTGATAGGATAACAGTTGTAATAGGGCCACATATAAAGGAATGTTGTTACACTGTTGGAGAGGATATGTTCAACTATTTTGATAATACATACTTTATTGAAAAAAATGGATGTCTGTATCTTAATCTTGATAAAATTTTGATCTATGATTTTAATGAGTTTGGGGTGAAAAGAGAGAATATAAAAGTACTTCCCTATTGCAGCTACTGTGATGAGGGGGGAGTTTTTTATTCTTATAGAAAAGGGGACTTAAAGGGAAGAAACCTTTCTTTCATAGGTATCAGGCAGGATAGTTTAAAGCATAATATCAGGTGAGATTTGCGAATGTCGCCTGTGTATTTTGCCTGTTTGAGTGTTTATCCCTTTCAACTTTAACATAAATATCAATTATTTTGACAATACAAAAATATTAATGTAAAATATAGCAAGTTTTCTTTAAAATTATATTCAGGAGAAAGAGATGGGAGTACCAAAACATAAAGTTGCCAAGACAAAATCAAGAATGCGAAGGGCAAATAGTTATTACAGGGTAAAGCCACTTGCTGTTTCAAAATGCCCCAATTGTGGTGCTTTAAAACTTCCACATAGAGTCTGTCCGGAGTGTGGATATTACAAAGGGAAACAGGTATTAACAAGGGTTGTTAAAGGAGAATAACCTGAGGTCTATTTATGAACATAGGTATAGATTTAGTAAGTGGAGAGTCTCCTTTAAAAAACCTTATAGCTGGTGGTTTTGATGCTTTAAAAGTTCGTAGGGATTTTACATTAACCTTTATTGGGAAGGAAGAGGAATATAGGAGATTTCTATTAAAAGACTTTGCAGCAGACTATGAGAAATTCCGTAACAGGATTAAAATTCTAAATGCCCCTGATGTTGTCACAATGGAAGATGATCCCCTAAGAGTTGTAAGACAGAAAAAAGAATCAAGTATAGTCAAAGGTTTACAGTTTCATAAAGATGGGGAAATTGATGCTTTTTTTTCCCCTGGCAACACAGGAGCAATTGTTGTTGCTGCTTCTCTAATTCTTGGAAGGATAAAAGGAATTAAAAAGCCAGCCCTTGTTTCTCTGATGCCAAACATTGATAAAAAAGTAAATCTTTTTTTAGATGTTGGTGCAAGTGCCGAATGTGATGCAGATGATCTATTGAAGTTCGCCATTATGGGCAGCATATATGCAGAAGAAGTTTTAGGTATTATGAAACCAAAAGTAGGTTTGCTGAACATCGGTGAAGAAGAACATAAGGGCAACAAAAGTATAAAACAGGCTTTTAAAAGACTATCAGAGTTTGAAGGAATTAATTTCTATGGTAATGTGGAGGGTTACGAAATCTTTTCCAATATTGTTAATGTGATTGTCTGTGATGGTTATATAGGAAATATATCTCTAAAGGTTGCTGAAGGTGCGGCTAAAACAGTTTCAAAATTGTTGAAAGAGTTTATAAAGAGTGACATTATTTCTTTAATTTCTCTTCCCTTATACTTTTCAGTAATTTCCAGATTGAAAGAAGTTATGGACCCTGAAAGGTATGGTGGAGCACCGTTATTGGGGGTAAATGGTAATGTTTTTATAGGTCATGGAAAGTCTGGAAGAAAGGCCATTAAATATGGCATACTTATTGCAACGAAAGCCGTAGAACATGATGTGCTTGGAAGGTTGAAAAAAAGACTTGAAGAGTTCAGTTAAGGGTTTGGGAGGATTTTATGTACAGAGCTAAGATTGCAGGTATAGGGAAGTATTTACCTTCAAAGGTACTGACCAACTATGACCTTGAAAAGATGGTTGATACATCAGACGAATGGATAGTTACAAGAACAGGTATAAAAGAAAGACACATTGCATCCCAGGATGAAACAACTTCGATTCTTGGGGCAAGGGCAGCGGAAGAAGCAATAAGAAGAGCCGGTATTAAAAAAGAAGATATTGAAATGATAATTGTGGCTACTTTTACACCGGATATGATTATGCCTTCAACTGCCTGTATTATTCAGGATATCCTCAAGATCCCTGATACAGGGGCAATAGATATTGAAGCAGCATGTTCCGGTTTTCTTTATGCCCTTTCAATGGCAAACGCTTATATTGTTTCAGGAATGTATAAAAATGTTTTAGTAATTGGGGCTGAGACTATTTCTCGATTTACTGATTGGGAGGATAGAAGCACGTGTGTGCTTTTTGGAGATGGTGCTGGTGCTGTAGTAATTACAAGAAGTGAAGAAAGTGATAAATCAGAATTTATAGGTTTTAAACTTTTTGGTGATGGTTCATACAAGGATATGCTCTGTGTGGAAGCTGGTGGGGCTTTAAAACCTGCTTCCATAGAAACTGTAAAGAATAAACAACATTATCTTAAAATGAATGGCAACAGCACATTTAAAGTAGCTGTTAGAACAATGGCAGATATGCTTGAAGCAATTTTAAAAGAACATAATATCAAAATTGAAGAAGTAAAATATTTGATACCCCATCAGGCCAACATAAGGATTATAAGTGCAGTGGCTGAAAGATTAAACATTCCAATGGAAAAAGTTATAGTAAATATTGAAAAATATGCAAACACAAGTGCTGCCACAATACCGATAGCTATGGAAGAAGCTATAAGTGATGGTAGAATTCGAAGAGGTGATTTAATTGCAATGGTGGCATTTGGAGGTGGATTTACCTCTGCAGCATCTTTGATGATTTATTAGCAAATTTTAATAAAAATTTTGGAGGATTCATTTTATGGGAAAGTTAGATAACAAAAATGCGATTGTTACAGGCTCTGCAAGAGGAATTGGCAGGGCTATAGCCCTGGAACTTGCAAAAGAGGGAGCCAATGTAGTGGTATGTGATGTAAATCTTGAAGCAGCTATTGAAACCTCAAAAGAAATTGAAGCAATGGGTAGAAAGAGTTTTGCAAAGAAAGTAGATGTTACTAATTATCAGGAGGTGGAAAGTCTTATTCTGGAAACGAAAGAAAAATTGGGAAGCGTTGATATTCTCGTTAATAATGCAGGGATTACAAAAGACAATCTTATACTCAAAATGACGCCGGAAGATTTTGATCTGGTTATTGATGTAAATTTAAAAGGTGTATTCAATGGGATCAAGGCTGTTTTTCCCATAATGATGAAGCAGAAATCTGGAAAGATTGTTAACATTGCTTCTATTATTGGTCTTATAGGTAATGTTGGGCAGGCAAACTATGCTTCATCAAAAGCAGGTGTTATAGCCCTGACAAAAACAGCAGCAAGAGAACTTGCTTCAAGAGGTGTATGTGTAAATGCTGTTGCCCCTGGTTATATACAGACACCAATGACTGATAAGTTACCCGATAATATAAAAGAAGAAATGTTAAAGTTAATACCTCTGAAAAGAATGGGGCAACCAGAAGATGTTGCAAAAGCTGTGCTTTTCCTCTGTTCGCCTGATTCAGATTATATTACCGGTCAAACAATTACAGTTGATGGTGGAATGGTAATGGCCTGAATTTAAAAATGGAGGTTTAAAATGAGAAGGGTTGTTGTAACAGGTATGGGGACAATCAATGCCTGTGGATTAAATGTGAAAGAATACTGGGAAAATATAAAAAATGGTAAGTCTGGAATTACAAGAGCCACCAACATCGATCTTGGTAATTCTCCTTCTCTGGTTGCCGGTGAGGTTAAAAATGAAAGGTTTAACCCTGAAGATTATATTGACAAAAAACTTGTAAAGAGAATGGATAGATTCTGTCATTTTGCTTTTGTTGCTACAAAAGAGGCTCTTGAAGATAGTAAGTTACTTGAGGGAAATATTAACAGAGAAAGGGTTGGTGTAAATATAGCTTCTGGAATTGGTGGAATTTATGCATTTTACGAAAATGTTTTAAAGTTTGCAAATGGTGGGAATAAAAAAGTTTCTCCACTGTTTATTCCTATGATAATTACGGATATTTCTCCGGGGTATATAGCAATTGAATATGGGCTGAAAGGTCCTAATTATTCAGTTAGTTCGGCTTGTGCTTCAGCAAGTCATGCAATTTCACTTGCATACAATCATATAATAAATGGAGATGCAGATGTGATGATAACAGGGGGAAGTGAAGCTGCACTGAGTCCACTTGGTTTTGCTGGTTTTACTCAGGCACAGGCTCTTTCTACCAGTTATAATGATACTCCGGAAAAGGCATCAAGACCGTTTGATAGAGACAGGGATGGATTTGTTATGGCAGAGGGTGCCGGTGTTCTTATTCTTGAAGAACTTGAGCATGCTAAAAGGAGAGGGGCAAAGATATACGCCGAAATTGTGGGATATGGGATGTCCGATGATGCCAATCATATAACTGCACCCTGCCCTGATGGAAGCGGTGCAGCACTTGCAATGGTTAATGCATTAAAGAAATCTAATCTGAAACCAGAAGATATTCAGCTTATTAATACCCATGGAACTTCTACTCCACTGGGTGATATTGCGGAAACAAAGGCTATTAAGCTTGCTTTTGGTTCGCACGCTAAAAAGTTAAAGCTTAACTCTACAAAGTCTATGACGGGGCACACTCTTGGAGCTGCTGGTGGTATTGAAGCAATAGCTGTGGTGAAAATGATAGAAGAAGGTATTGTTCACCCGACTATTAATCTTGAAAATCCTGATCCTGAATGTGACTTAGATTATACACCAAATGTTGCGGTAAAATGCGATATTGTTTATGCTATGAGTAATTCATTTGGTTTTGGTGGACATAATGTTTCAATTGTTTTTAAAAGATACGAATAAAGCTTTAAACATTGATAAATCAAGAAGAAAAAAACTTAAAGAACTTTCAAATAAAATTGGTGTAAAGTTTAAAAACCTGAAATTATTGAATCAGGCACTTACTCATACCTCCTGCGTTGAGAAAAAAAGTAAAATTGAATCTTATGAAAGGCTTGAGTTTTTAGGGGATGCTATCTTAAATACCTGTGTGGCTATTATACTCTATGAACTTTGTCCTGATTATAAAGAAGGTTCTCTCTCCTCATTAAGAGCAAGTATTATTGATGGAAAGACCCTTTCAGAAGTAGCATTCAATTTGAGATTGCTTGATTACATTAATCTTGGCAAGGGGGAAACTCTTGCGGATTCAAGAGCAAAAGAAAAAGTATCTGCTGATCTTGTAGAAGCAATTATTGGGGCTATTTACCTTGAATTCGGATTTGAAAAGGCCTTCAACTTTGTTAAAAACCTTCTTGATAGTGAAATTAAAAAAAGAATCAAAATAGGACCAAAGGATTTTAAAACTCAACTTCAAAAACTTACAGTTGCAAGATTTAAAGAGTATCCAAAGTATGAGGTTATAAAAGAAGAAGGGCCTGAACATAATAAGATTTTTGAGGTTTCTGTTTCAGTGAATGGCAATCAATACTTTGCAACAGCAGTGGGAAGAACAAAAAAAGATGCGGAGCAAAGGGCAGCAGAAAAGGTACTTCAAATGATCAGAGGTAGTGATAACACTAAAGAGGAATAATATTATGCTAAGAAGTATGACAGGGTTTGCAGGTGAATTTTTAACCAGGGATGCTTATGATATAATTCTTGAGATTAAAAGTTTAAACTCGAGATTTTTCGAATTTAAGTTAAAAGGTAGTGATGTTTTAGATCCCTGGGAAGCCGAGTTAAAAAATTTAGTGTATGAAAGACTTCACAGAGGAAAGGTGGAATTGTTTGTAAAAGTTATAGAAAAGAGTGCAGAAAAATATAAAATTATAGTTAACACTGAACTTGCTAAAAAACTTGAGGAAGCTTTAAAAAAACTTTCAGAAGATGTTAGCATACTTTCAGAAATTTCATTGAAAGATTTTGTTGGTCTTGCAAAAATTTTTGAGATCGAAAATATATATTCTTATGAGGATGTTCATAGAGATGTAATTGATATGCTTAATAGAGCATTAGACAATCTACTTAAAATGATGTATCTTGAGGGAGAAGAGATAAAAAGAGATATAGAAAATTCAATAAGGATAATTTCAACTTTAGTTGAAGATATTGAAAAATTTTATCCACTGGCTGTTGAAAAATATAAGAATAGTTTGAAAGAAAAAATAAAAGAAATGTTTGGTGAATACTTTGGAAAAATTGATGAAAAGACAGTAGATTCAAGGGTGCTTTTTGAGGCTGAACTTCTTGTTTCAAGAATTGCAATAAATGAAGAGATAGTAAGGCTTAAGAGCCACATTTCTCAATTTGTTGATATAATTAACTGCGAAAGTTTATCAGATGCAAGAAAGTTGGATTTTATTGCCCAGGAAATGTTTAGAGAAATTAATACAATTGCTTCCAAGTCTACTGATTACAACATAATAGATGCCACAATAAATATGAAGGTAGAGATAGAAAAGATAAGAGAGCATTTAAGAAACGTTGAATAGTTATGAAAAAAATTATAGTTATTTCAGGTCCTTCAGGTGTTGGAAAAACAACCCTGTATAAGAGGTTACTTAAGGAATTTCCTGACAAACTGGATTTTTCAATTTCTGCAACAACAAGGCAAAAAAGGGAAAATGAAGTAGATGGAGTAGATTATTACTTTATTTCTAAGGAAAATTTTGAAAAACTGATTAAGGAAGACGCCTTTGTTGAATGGGCAAAGGTCTATGAGAATTACTATGGGACCCTGAAGTCTGAAATAGAAAGAATTTCAGACAAAAATAAGTGGTGTTTGCTTGATGTGGATGTTCAGGGTGGAATGAATGTAAAAAAAGTTTATCCTGAAAGTCACCTGATATTTATTTTACCACCTGAAATGGATGAACTAAAAAGAAGGATTATTGAGCGCAATCTGGATAGTGAAAAAGAAATTGCTATAAGACTTTCAAGGGCTGAAGAGGAAATGAGTTACAGTAGTTTTTATGATTATAACATAGTAAATGATGATCTTGAAAGAGCTTACAGAGAGTTAAGATCACTTGTATTAAAAATCATAGAAAAATCTTGATAAGAGAGGGGGAGTATTTTATGCCTGAGGAGAAAAAATCACTTTATGCTTATGAAAGAAAGAATGCCTGGCTGTGTACTTCTGAAGAGGAAAAAAAAGAAGTTTTTAAATTTGCCGAAGAATACAAATTATTTTTAAATCAATGCAAGACAGAAAGGGAATGTGTTGAATTTACTGTTAATACTGCTATTAAAAATGGATTCAAAAGCGTTGAAAAGGCTAAATCAAAACCGGGGGAGAAGCTTTATATTACGAATTTTGATAGAAATGTTGTTTTTGCCATTACAGGTAAACATCCTATGGAAGATGGAGTGAATCTTATAGTTTCTCATATTGATGCACCAAGGCTTGATTTAAAGCCATTACCTTTAATCGAAGATAGTGATATGGCTCTTTTTAAAACACACTACTATGGAGGAATAAAAAAGTATCACTGGGTAAATATGCCCCTTGCAATTCATGGAGTTATAGTTAAATCTGATGGTGAAAAGGTGAAAATTGTAATAGGTGAGGATGAAAATGATCCTGTTTTTGTAATAAATGATATTCTACCTCATCTTGCATATAAGGTTCAGAACGAAAAGAAGGTTACCGAGGCTATTGAGGGAGAAAATTTGAGGCTTTTAGCTGGAAATATGCCTGTAAATGATAAAGATATACAGGAAAAAGTGAAGGAAATGGTACTGAGAAAATTAAATGAGCTTTATGGTATAAAGGAGGAAGATTTTATCTCTGCTGAACTTGAGGTTGTTCCTGCCTTCAGGGCTAAAGATGTTGGAATAGACAGAAGTATGGTTGGTGCTTATGCTCATGATGACAGAATTTGTAGTTATGCCAATTTTAGAGCCATTCTTGACTTCGAGGGAATTCCGGATAAGACAATTGTATGCTTTCTGGTGGAAAAAGAAGAGATTGGTTCTTATGGGCTTACTGGAATAAGATCTAAGTTTTTGTATAATTCAATAGGAAAAATTTACGAATTGTTGAAGCCTGATTATAAGGAAAGAGAGCTAAGGGATTTACTCACCAGATCATACTGTATTTCAGCTGATGTTGGTGCTGTTATAAATCCAATGTACAAGGATGTTTTCGATCCTGTTAACGCTCCAAAGATGGGATATGGAGTACTTCTTGAGAAATATACTGGCTCAAGAGGAAAGTATGGAGCGAGCGATGCTTCCGCTGAACTTATGGCTAAGGTCAGAAAGATATATAATGAGAATGGAGTAGTATGGCAGCCATCGTTACTTGGTAAAGTAGATGAGGGAGGAGGAGGAACTGTGGCACTCTTTCTTGCAGACCTTGGAATTGCCGTGGTTGATTCCGGGGTAGGGCTTGATGGAATGCATTCGCCTTTTGAAGTTGCAAGCAAGGTCGATTTATATCAGGCTTATAAGGCCTATAAGGCCTTTTTTAAAGATGCATAGAAGTTCAATATTAAGGGTAAAGTGGTGCTGGCAAGCCAGCACCACTTCTCTTCCAATCCGGCGGGGACAGCTTTAGCGTAGCTAGCCGTGCTGATGTCAGCACCGCTTTTCTTTACGATATAAGAAAAAATTTTTTACTTTTTAGGTGGCTCGAGACTGAAATTTTCTAAGAATTTTGTTGAATAATCTCCTTTTAAAAAGGCATTATTTTCTAAAAGTTTTTCAAAAAACGGTATAGTGCTTTTAATTCCAGTAATTCTAAATTCTCCCAATGCCCTTTTCATTCGCATAATAGCTTCATCTCTATTTTTCCCATAAGCTATAAGTTTTGCCACAAGGGAGTCATAAAACTTTGGAACTTCATAACCCGCATAAATGTGTGTATCTAATCTTATGCCGGGGCCACCTGGAAGTATTAACTCCTCTATTTTCCCAGGTGTTGGCATAAAATTCTTATATGGGTCCTCTGCGTTTATTCTGCATTCTATTGCGTGGCCTTTAAACGTAACATCTTCCTGGGATATGGAAAGCTTTTCTCCCATAGCCACAAGAATCTGTTCTTTTACAATGTCTATACCTGTAACCATCTCTGTAATAGGATGTTCAACCTGGATTCTTGTATTCACTTCCATAAAGTAAAATTTTCCGTTTTCGAATAAAAACTCCATTGTTCCGGCTCCAACATATCCAACTTTTTTAACACCTTTTTTTACTGCTTCCCCCATTGCCTCTCTTATTTCAGGAGTCATTGCAGGGCTTGGCGCTTCTTCAAGCAATTTTTGATGCCTTCTCTGAATTGAACAGTCTCTTTCACCAAGATGTATTACATTTCCATATGAATCAGCAAGGAATTGAAATTCAATATGTCTTGGATTTTCAAGATACTTTTCAACGTAAACATCAGGACAACCAAAAGCAGATTTAGCTTCGCTCTGAGCTATAGGAATTATGTTGACAAGCTCATCCTTTGACCATGCCACTCTCATTCCTTTTCCACCGCCACCTGCGGTAGCTTTTACAATAACAGGATAGCCGACTTCACCGGCAAATTCTATTGCCTCTTCTATTCTGTTTATAACACCTGTCCCGGGGGTAATAGGAACTCCCACACTTTCCATTGTTTTTCTTGCTTTATCTTTATTTCCAAGAAGTTCAATAACTTCTCCTGACGGGCCTATAAATGTAATTTTATGATCTCTGCATACATTGGAAAACTTTGAGTTTTCAGCAAGAAATCCATAACCTGGATGAATTGCATCTGCCCCTGTTATTTCAGCGGCACTAATGATTGCAAAGATATTAAGGTAACTGTCTTTTGAAGGGGACGCTCCTATGCATACTGACTGGTCAGCAAGTTTTGTATGCAAGCATGATCTGTCAGCTTCAGAATAAATCGCAACGGTTTTTATACCTAATTCTTTTGCTGCTCTTATAACCCTTACTGCAATCTCTCCTCTATTTGCAACAAGAATCTTTCTAAACATTTACTTTCCTCCCTTTGTTACTTCTATTCTCATAACTGGTTGCCCATATTCTATGGGTTGCCCTTCTTCGACAAGAATTTCTTTGATTTTTCCTTCCTTTTCTGTTTTTATTTCCTGAAGTACACCAAGCACACTTACATAACCAAGAATATCGCCCTCCTTTACCTTATCACCCATTTTTACATGAGTTTCTCCTGTCTTCGGATTAATTCTTGTAAAATACCCTATGAAATTTGATCTTACTTCATAAATCTCTGGAGTGGCTGTTATTTTTTCAATTTCTATTTCTTTTTTTGGACTTTCTACCTTTCTGGTATATTCTTCTTTCTGTTGCGCCTGTTTTTTAGTTTCTTTTTTCCCGAATTTCACTTTCAGAGCTTTTGGTCCATTTCTTAATTCAACTTCGCAACTACCCAGGGGTTCAAAGATATCACAGACTTTTTTTATTTCTTCAATTGTAATCATTTTCTCCTCCTACTTGACTCTTTCTACATACCTGTCATCTCTTGTATCAACCTTTATAACATCTCCGATGTTTACAAAAAGTGGAACCTGAACAACTGCACCTGTTTCCAGTGTTGCAGGTTTTGAACCGCCACTTACCGTATCCCCCCTCACACCCGGATCTGTGTCCACAACCTTTAACTCTACAAACATTGGGGGCTCTATGAGTATTATTTCTCCTTCGTAAACATAAACATTGCATATCATTTCATTTTTAAGGTATTTTGTCGCATCCCCAACTATTTCTCTGGGAACATGAAATTGTTCATAATTTTCAAGGTCCATAAAAACATAATCTTCTCCTTCCTCATAAAGCAACTGCATCTGTCTGGTTTCTACATTTACATCCTCAAGCGGCTCATCAGCCTTAAATGTTCTTTCAACAACAGTGTCTTTTTTTATATTTCTGAGTTTTGTTCTTACTACAGCACCACCTTTTCCCGGTTTATGATGCTGATAAAATAGAACAGCATAAAGTTCACCATCAATTTTTAAAACCATACCTTTTCTGAGGTCATTTGAGGATACCATCTTACTCTCCTTATAAATTTTATTTATAGTTCATAAGAGGTTGTTGTCAAAATCTCTGTCCCATCTTTTCTTACAACTACAATATCTTCAAGTCTTATTCCACCAGTTCCTGGTAGATAAATGCCTGGCTCAATAGTAAAAACCATACCTTCTTGAAGTATTGTTTCATTCCTGTCATTTATAAAAGGCTCTTCATGTATTTCAAGCCCTATTCCATGCCCGCTGGAATGCCAGAAGTTTTTCCCATATCCTGCAGCTTCTATAACATAACTTACGGCTCTGTGAACCTCTGATGCTGGAATGCCAGCTTTTACAGTTATTTCCCCTTTTTTTAAGGCTTCTTTTACAACTTTGTGAATTTCAGAAATTTTTTGACTAATTATTTTACCAAAATAATAACATCTTGTAAAGTCAGAGCAGTATCCATCTTTTTTTATTCCAAAATCAAAGAGTATAACTTCGTTGTTGCAGATTTTTTTATCGCTTGCAACACCATGAGGCAGAACACTCCTTTCCCCTGATGCTACTATCGTATCAAAAGCCATTTTTTCTGCTCCATTTTTTCTCAGGAAATGTTCTAAAACCCCTGCAATTTCTTTTTCAGTCTTACCTTCTTCTACTGCTGGCAGGCAGACATTGTAAGAAATTTCGGTCAGTATAAGGTTTTGTTTTATTGTCTCTATTTCAAATTCATCTTTTAACTGCCTGATTTCTTTTACAAGGTTAGATTCCACAACCTCAATATTCATATCATTTAAGACAGACAATAATTCTTCTCCAAATGAAAAGCTTATATCCTTTTTTGAAATATTTAAAGATTTTATCCCGCTGGAAAGTAAAGTCTCTTTTAAAAGATATAAAAATTTATTTTTTCCTGAAAGCTCGATGACCTCTAATTCTATTTTTTTTTCTCTTTTTATTTGTTCTATAAACCTCAAGTCAGTATAAAACAGAACTTTTTCCGGGGTTATAACTAAATAGGCACTATCGCCAGTAAACCCTGTAAAGTAGAAAATTTCTTCGGGTAAGGTAATCAAAAAGGCTTGTTCTTTTAAAAGTTTTTCACGTAATTTGTAAATTCTCTTCTCGAAGAAGTTTTTTTTCATTTTTTTTCCTTACTTGAGAACTTCATTTGAAAGAACACTTTGAAAATAGTAAAGCTCTTTTTCAATTTCTTCAAGAGCTTTATCTAATTGTTCTATAGAATAGTTTTTGTTTTTAAACACTCTTCTGTAAATTTCCCACCAGTTTTCATAACTCATATTTATTTTCTCGATTGTTTCCTCTATTTTTTTTATTTTTTTTCTGGTCATATTTAACTTTTTTCTCTTTGTATCCACATATGTTAATGCTTCTGAAGATTCTTTTTCTACCTGGGGTTGGGATTTAATTTCTTCAGTTTTTTTCATTTCTTCTTTCTGAAATTGTTTTTGCCCGGGTAGATTTATATAAAAACTATCGAATGCTTCTATGGTTTTTTCCTTACCTTCAGGATAAAAAGTAGCCTTTACTTTTACTTCGAAATTTCCACCGGCTGCTTCTGTAGATATTGCCCATTTGTATTGTACCACTTTTGCCGGTAAAATCCTGGGAAACTCAACTTTTTTTTCACCTTCTACAAGGGTAAAACCCTCGGGGAAGAAAATCTCCAGGTAAGCTTTAGTAAGCTCCGATTTAGAGTTATTTGCGAATGTTGCCACAACAGGAACTGGAAGGCTTTGAGGCTCTTTCGGAATACTCATAGTCAATTTATAGTCTTCTTCTGTAAAAATATTTGCCCCAAAGATACCAAAATCTCCGAAGGCTGTATAACTTAAATCCTTATCAAGAAGTCTTGAATCGTAAAATATTCCTACCGCACTATCAATTTTTGTGGTTCCCTTCCTTTTAAAATCATAGAGGGAATCCACCCTTAAATTCCACAACTCAGATAAGCGATCCCAGTTTGCAAAAATGATTCTATCAGGTTTTTGAACTTCAGGATAGCTGAGATTTCCGTATACTTTGATCCTTGGTTCATTAACATTGTCATATGTATACCAGTATGATGGCAAGGAATCTCTTGTTAATTCTGATTCAGTCGATATTGTGCCTTTATCAGAAATGAAAAAGGTTTGTGGTTCACTGTTATCAAGTAAAAGATCAAAAATTATTGCTGTGCCAACACTTACAGGTCCACCAGTGTTGGAAATTACAACAGAGACTCGCATATTATCATCAAAACCTGTAGATGGATTATGTGTAAGTTCTATCTGTTGAAAAACTATTAGATTTCTGTATTTCCATCCAGAGTAAAGTTTGTTTCTCTGTGAGTAGGGCTTTGAAATCCATCTTCCTTTGGAATTTCCGTAGATAATGGTTTCTCCTCCAGTATTTATAGCAACAAAGCTTGTAAAAGGAATTTTAGAGTGAAGAAGAGAAGAATATACGTTTGTAGGTGTATCTTCTTTGATTTTCTCAAGAGAGAATCTTCCATTTTCACTGTCAATACTTGCTCGTAAATACTCGTTTGAGATTGAAATTATGCTGGCAAAGTTAAATTGGAAAGAAAATAAAATAAAACAGAAAATGAAAATTCTTCTAATTTTCATCTATTTCTTCCTTCTCTTTTGCAAATTCTTCTATCAGATTTAGTTTTATCTCAAGTAATTTTTCTTTTATTTCTAAAAGTTTGGAAATTTTATCAAGCAATTCTTTTTCTTTTTGTAGCTTTATGTTTTTTTCTTTTTCTTTCAATAACTCAGCCTCATTTTTTTCTGAGCTAATTTTTGAAATTTCTATTTTATTATTTTCTAATGCACCAAGAGAATTAATATTCTGCCTTGCCTCATAAGCAAAAGCTGAATCAGGAAACTCATAAAGTATTTTATTGAAAAAACTCAGAGCTTTTTCTTTTTCTCCTCTTTTTAGATAGGCTTTAGCAAGCCAGTAATAAGAGGAAGGAATTAACTTTTTTTCATCTGTAAAGTATTTTGCTATGAATTCTTCAAGGACTGGAATTCCCTCAGCCAATCTCTCAGCAATTATGAGGGTCCTTCCAAGCTTGTAAAAAGCTTTTCTATAAATTTCCTCCCGTGGGAATTTTTCAAGCACTTTTCTATAACTTACTATAGCATTATCGAAATCCTCTTTTAAGAAGTAGATTTCTCCCAGGAAGTAGTAAGCTTTTGCAATAAAAGGTTTTAAAATAATCCTGTTTTGGTCTTTTATGTTTAATATATTGGTAAAATTTGTGTAAGCAAGTTCTATTTCTCCCCTGCCGAGGGCTTGAAGTGCCTGGTAATAAAGTTTTCTAACTTCACCCGAACTCTGTGAGAAAAGTATTGTGTGAGAAATAATTGTTAAAACCACAATTATTTTTAATCTGTTCATTTAAGAACCTTTAATTTAAAAAAAATCAAAAAAAATTATAAACTTACGATAATACAAAGTCAAGAAACCGAAAATTTAAGATAATTGATAGAAAATTTGACCTTACGAAAGGCAAAAAACATTTACAGGATAAAAAGCCAGTCTTATTTTAGATAACTAGTTTAGTTAAATTTTATTTATTAAACTCCCACTGGAAAAACTCTAATAGATTCATCAATACTTTGATTTAGATAATTCTGAATAGCATACAATGTCCCTGTTGTACTTGCAGGACATCCCATACAGGCTCCAAGGTAATTTATATAAACATCCACAAATTCACCATTTTCTTTTATATCGACTATTTCAAGACTTCCTCCGTCGTTAGCAAGCATAGGCCTTATATCTTCATCAAGAACCCGCTCAATTTCCTTTAATTTTTCAACCAGTGAAAGCTCTTTAAATTTTGTTTCAGCCATCTTTTACCTCCCGAATTTTTCAGAAAATATTATAAAACCTATATAAAAAATATGCAAAAAAATTTTAATAAAGTCCAGATTTTTGGGGAAGTAAAAATTTTTCATTACTTCGAAGTTTGTATCTTTATGGCTATAAATTTTTTATAAGGTTTTCCCTGAACTCATCTATAAATTTTTTAAGGGAGGTTTTTATTACGAGTTCTTTGTCAAAAGCAGGCTGGCGATTTTTTACTCCTTTGTTTAAAATAATTTTTATGTTGTATTCAGCATACTCGTAGAGTAAATTGACTTTTAGTGCGTTGTCTTTTGATTTGTAAAAGTTTAGTAATGCCAGTTGTTCTAATTCTGCTCTTTGTTTTGGGTTATTTCTGGCAAGATTTAGATAAATAACGCCAATATTGTTATAGTTTCTTGCAAGTTCCGTGTAAAGTTCTTTATGTCTTACAATTTCAGGATTTACATAGGCAATTTTGCTTGCTATGTTTTCAAGGTATTCTATAGATTTTTCATACTGTGTTTTTGCAAGCTCATATTTTCTTAAGGTATAGAAAATATTCCCCATATTATAGGAAAGAATCGGGTTAAGTGGTTCATCAACATAGATTTTCAAAAATTCCTGAAGAGCACTTTCATAATCTCCATACTTATAATAAAGCCAGCCAAGGTTGTAGGAAAGTAAGTAATCCTTCCCCTGATCTTTCAGGAGAGAGGATGCAATCTTATAGTAATAGAATGCCTGAGAAAATGCTTTTTCTGGATCAGCAAAGTTAAGGCTATTGTAGAAGTAAAGATGCCCCATATTTGCGTATGGTTTATAGTAAAGCGGGTCATACTTTATTGCGTTATCAAACATTTCTTTAGCTGCAAATTTGGAAGTCATTTTCTTTTCATCCATAAGGTATATTTCACCTAAGAGGTTGTAAGATTTTGCATTACTTATGTTCAACATTATAGAATTAGATAGCACCTTTATAGCCTTTTGAAAGTCAAGATTAATGGTTAAAAATCTTCCATACTCATAGTATGTTTCACTTTGAAGAAGTGCCATATTGTAGTTAGTTTTTGACGGAGGAGTAAGGTATGGAATAAGTTTTTCAAACACTTTTTTAGCTCTATCATATCTTTGTGTATCCAGGTAATATCTTGCTAAATCAGTAAAGGTTTTTTCATTTACTGCCCTTTTATTTATTTTGTCAATGGTATCAAAAAGAACATCGATCCTTTCCTGTTTTTTCAATTTAATAGCAATATCAAGGAGTCTGAAATATGCACCGGTATATTTTGGTTTCTTTAAGAGGAAATTTTCATAAAGCCTGTCTGCTTCTGCATATTTCATTAACTTCTCTGTTGAATCTTTAATCCAGTCTCCCCATTCTACATAGGTTTGAGCAAATTTATCAAGATATTCAAAGTTAGCAGGATCCTTTTTGTAAAGTCTTGAAAGTAAGTTTAGAGCATCCTCAAATCGTGGAGGATAAAGATTTTTGTAATAGTTTGCAAAATTGTATATTGTGAGTTTATTTAAAGGATCATATTCAAGTGCTTCTAAAAACTTCCTTCTTGCAGCCTCAAAATTCTTGATTTCCATGTACTTTAATCCATAGATGTTGTACCATTTAATATTTGGTCCTCCGAGTTGTTTGGCCCTTTCAAATTTTGCCTCAGCCGTTGTTGTATCTTTTACATTTAGAGCAGAAAGTCCTTCTTTATAAATTTTTTCTACTACTGATGGTATCCAGATGTATCGCCAGAAAACGAAACCAAGAAGAACAACCAGAATGAATCCAATGAATGAGAATCTTGAAAAGTTTGCAAGAACCTTTTCAACTTCTTTTTGTTTTCTTATTTCTTCTGAATATATTACCTTTCTCTTTTTGGGTTTTTCTTCAAAAATTTCTTTTTCTGGCTTTACCTCTTCTTCTGGTAAATATTTATTGATGAAATTTTTTATAGCTATTTCACTTTCATTAAGAAGTAGCATTTTTACAAGTTCATTTTCAACATCTTTGCTAAGAAGGGATTTAATTAGAGCTTCTCTTACTCTTTTTCTTAATTTTGAATCTTTGAAGCTATTGATCTTATTTCTAATTTTTAAAGCCTTTTCCTGATCTATTTCTATCCTTTCTTCTTTAAATTCAGGTGCCGGAGTAAATGTCCTTTCTTCCTGAGGTTTTTCTTCTCTTGCCATAGATTCAGCTTCAGGGAAGGCCATTTCTTCAAATGATGGTATTTCTTCCTTCCCCGGTGTTGGAATACCTTCTAATTCTACACCCTTTTCCTCTTCTTTAAATCTCTCCATTTCTGGAACTTCTTCAGCTAATTTGAATTCCTCTGAAATTTCAGTTTCTAAAGGCGGGGTAATTTCAGGTGTGATGGCAAGTTGCGTCTCTTCTGTTGCTTCTGAGGGAGTTATCTCTGCAAACATACCTGAAAGATCAAGTTCTTCTTCAGTTTTCATTTCCGGGAGAACTTTTTCTTCAACAACTTCTTCAGTTTCAGGTTTTACCTCGGGTGCAACTTTTTCTTCAGTAACAGCTTCCGGGGGTAAAGCCACTGAAATTTCTTCTTCTTCTTTTCTTTCTTTACCCATCTCTATTTCAACCATTTCCCCTTCAACTTCTTTGGGGGCCTCGGCTTCATAAGATTTAATTTCAAGTCCTTCCTTTAGTTTAGAAATATCGGGAGGAGGCTCATCAAGTCTTTCAAGCTCTTTTAATATTTCAGGATCAATTTCTTCTGCTTGCTGGGTTGGGGGAAGGGAAGAACTTTTTTGAACTGCTTCTGGTTGTGAAATGGTTTGCAATAACTCATCAACTTTTGAAAGATTTTCTTCCACATTTGTGGATTCAATTTCTTCAGTTTTTTTATCAAGTTCAAGTTTGCTTCTTATTTCTTCAGGTGAGTGAGAATCTTCTTTGCCTAAATATTTTAAAAAAACGTCAAATTTACCCATTCCTCTACCTTAAAACAGTAAATATTGCGACTTGAAATAGTTAAATAAAAATTTTATATTTATTTAATCGGAAATAAAATGTTCTTTATTAGTTTTAAATTAATCCCTGAAAAAAGTCAATACTTCTACACTATAAGCAAAATGAGATTTAAAAAGTCCTGAAATTTCATTTACTGTATTACCTGTGGTAAAAATATCATCGATTAAAAGAATTTTTTTACCCTTAACATCAATACTTCTATCAGAGAAATAGAATTGACCTTTTATATAGATTTCTCTTTCGCTTTTCTCAAGCTCACTTTGCTTTTTTAAATGGGCTTTCCTTGCAAGAAGATTTTTATAATTTAAGTTGAGTTTTTTTAATAGAAATTCCACGGGATTAAATTCCCTTCTATTTAAAAATTCATTGCTTGTTGGCACACAGGTAATTATGTCCCATTTTTTGCAATTGATAAATTTGAAAAATTCTTCTCTGATTATTTCTACAAGTTCTTCTGCCGCCATAGTGTTTTCTTGAAATTTAAAAAGAGCAATCAGTTTTTTTATTATTTTGTTGTTATAATCAAACAATGAAGTATTTTTTTCAAAATGGAAATTTTTGTCTTTACAGTTGCCACAGAAGTTTTTTTCGAATATTTCCAGAGGTTTAGAGCAACTCTTGCACCTTTCTACACCTGACTTGCTGAGAGGAATAATGGAACTTATGCATTCTTTGCAAACAAGAGATTTTCTTTCTAACTTCTTTCCACAGGATATACAGTAAAAATTAAAAAAACACATACTATTCCACTGTAACAGATTTTGCAAGATTTCTTGGTTTATCAACATCAAGACCTTTCTGTATGGCAATGTAGTATGCAAGCAATTGTAATGGTATTACATTTATTAATGGGGAAAACTCTTCAAAAGTTTGAGGAACTTCGATTAACTCGTCAGCAAATTTTGTAATTTCATTTTCTTTTTCGTTTACAATGGCAATTATATTTCCATTTCTGGCTTTTACTTCCCTTACATTTGAGATTACTTTTTCAAATAAAGGGCCTGATGTTGCTAAAAAAACCACGGGCATATTTTCATCTATGAGTGCTATTGGCCCGTGTTTCATTTCTGCTGCCGGGTAGCCCTCAGCATGAATATAAGAGATTTCCTTGAGCTTTAAAGCTCCCTCCAGGGCAACCGGATAGTTAAATCCCCTTCCTAAATACAAAAAATTTCTGCTTTTTGCATATTTTGATGCTATTTCTTTTACCTTTTCTGCTGTATTTAGTGTTGTTCTTACCTTATCAGGTATTTTGGACAACTCATCTAAAAGTCTTTTCCCTTCGTAGAAAGACATATGCTTGAGCCTTGCAAGGTAGATTGCAAATAAAATCAAAACGACAACCTGATTTGTAAATGCTTTTGTGGAAGCAACTCCTATTTCAGGGCCTGCATGAAGATATATACCTCCATCGCATTCTCTTGCAATTGTACTTCCCACAACATTTGTTATTCCGAGAACTTTTACACCTTTTCTTTTTGCTTCTCTAAGAGCTTCAAGGGTATCAAGTGTTTCTCCGGATTGACTTATAACTATTACCAGGTCATTTTTTTGCAATATGGGGTTTCTGTACCTGAATTCTGAAGCATAGTCTACCTCTACAGGAATTTTTGTAAATGTTTCCAGTAAATATTCTCCAATCAATGCTGCATGCCAGCTTGTCCCACAAGCAGTAATTATAATTCTTGATATATCTCTTGCCTCAGCTTCTGTTAGGTTTAAACCACCGAATTTTACACTCCCCTCACTTAAAATTATTCTTCCCCTCATTGCATTTTGAATTGCTTCTGGTTGTTCGAATATTTCCTTAAGCATAAAAGTTTCATAGTTCCCTTTTGAGATGGACTCAATATCCCAGTCCACCGTTGATATAACTTTGTTTATTTTTTCGTAGTTAAGATTATAAGTATCAAATTTTTCTTGCCTTATTACTACAAGTTCTCTGTCTTCAAGATAAATTACATTTTTTGTATAGGGAATTATAGCATTCACATCAGAGGCCACAAACATTTCGTTTTCTCCAATTCCCACAACTAAAGGACTTCCATTTCTTGCACAGATAATTTTTTGGGGCTGGGAACTTGAAATCAGGGCTATGCCATATGTGCCCTGAACAAGATTTAAAGCCTTAATTGTGGCTTCTTCAATTGGAATGTTTTCATTCTTATAAAAATCTTCTATCAGATGAACGAGAACTTCTGTATCCGTTTCAGATTTGAAATTATGCCCTTTTTTTTCTAACAAATTTTTTAAAATATTGTAATTTTCTATTATTCCATTGTGTACAAGGGCTATTTTATCTTCACAGTCTGTATGAGGATGTGCATTGTAGTCAGTGATGCCACCATGTGTTGCCCACCTTGTATGTCCTATGCCAGCCTTTGCTTCAATATCCTGACTCTCCTGTAATTTAAATCTGAGTTCAGATATTTTTCCCACTTTTTTTTCTACAAAAATTTTCCCTGTATTGTCAATAAGGGCAATTCCCGCAGAGTCATAACCTCTGTATTCAAGCCTCTGAAGAGAATCAAGCAGAATTTCCTTCACATTATTTTTACCTATGTATCCGACTATTCCACACATAAGTATTACTCCTTTATTTATAATTCTAACATTATTTTAAAAAAAATGAAAGTAAACATTACATTATAAGTAATATTAGCCATTTTTAGCTGTGATTTAGAAGATCCAAACAAAAAAATCTTGATTTTTTGCTCTTTTTAATCTAATATGAATAACAATTGTAAATATGGAGGTTTAAAATGAGTAAATTTCCATATCCAATCTGGAATTTTCACATGGAAACGATGGATAAAGAAGTAAGAAAATCTCTTCAGAGTTACAGGCTGAAAGAGCTGGTCTGGTATGTTTATGACAATGTTCCTTTTTATAGAAAAAAGTTTAATGAAATGGGAATAAGCCCCAGGGATATAAGGGGGATAGAGGATATAGATAAATTGCCTTTTACTACAAAGAATGATTTAAGGGACAACTATCCTTTTGGCCTTTTTGCTGTTCCAATGGAGCAGATTGTGCGAATTCATGCTTCAAGTGGGACAACAGGCAAACCTACTGTGGTTGGATATACTCAGGAAGATATTGATATCTGGTCAGAGGTTATGGCAAGATCTTTGGTCTCTTCAGGAGCTACGAAGAATTCTATAATTCAGAATGCTTATGGATATGGATTATTTACCGGTGGGCTTGGTATTCATTACGGTGCTGAGAGAATTGGTGCAACTGTAATACCTATTTCAGGTGGTAATACTGCAAGGCAGATATTAATTATGCAGGATTTTGGGTCTGATGTGCTTACATGTACACCTTCCTATTCACTTTATCTTGCTGAAGAGCTCGAAAAGAAGGGGGTAAAGAGATCAGATATCAACCTTAAATATGGAGTTTTTGGAGCTGAACCCTGGTCGGAAGGAATGAGATGTGAAATAGAAAAAAGGCTTAATATAAAAGCTATAAATATCTATGGCCTTTCTGAAATTATAGGGCCTGGTGTTGCAAATGAGTGTCTTGAACAGGCGGGATTGCATATATATGATGATCATTTTTATCCTGAGATTATTGATCCTGCCACAGGTAATCATGTGAAAGAGGGAGAAAAGGGGGAACTTGTTCTTACAACTTTAACCAAGAAGGGAATTCCGTTGATCAGGTATAGAACCAGAGATTTAACGAGATTTTTGCCAGGTGAGTGTAAGTGTGGCAGGACACATCCAAGGATTGACAGGATAATGGGAAGAACAGATGATATGTTGATAATAAGAGGTGTTAATGTATTTCCATCGCAAATTGAAGAAGTACTTGTTCAGATTGAAGAGGTTGCACCGCATTATCAAATTATTGTTGACAGAGTTCACAACCTCGATGTCCTTACAGTTATGGTAGAAGTCAGTGAAAAGGTATTTTCTGATGAAATAAAAAAACTTGAAATGATTGAAAAAAAGATACAACAGGAGATTGAAAATGTTCTTGGCATTTCAGTGGCTGTGAAACTCGTTGAACCAAGAACTATTGAAAGAAGTGAAGGTAAGGCAAAGAGAGTTATTGATAATAGAAAAATTTAGTGGGGGAGGTTTTTATGGTTAAGCAGGTTTCTGTATTTCTGGAGAATAGAGCTGGAAGACTTTATGATGTATGTAGTTTGCTTGGCAAGAATAATATCAATATCAGGGCATTATCGCTGGCTGATACTTCAGATTTTGGTATTCTAAGATTGATAGTCGATGATCCTGATAAGGCAATAAAGATATTAAAGGATGAAAAGTTTACAGTTTCTGCAACTGAGGTTGTAGCAATAGAGATTGATGATAAGCCTGGAGGACTTGCAGGTATATTGAGCATTCTTAATGAAAATGAGATAAATGTGGAATATATGTATGCATTTCTGGCAAAAATTCCAGAGAAGGCTATACTGATATTCAGATTTGAAAATCCAGAAGAAGTTTTGAAAAAGCTTAAGAAGTACAATGTTAAAACAATTTCGTCAGCTGATTTATATAAAATGTAGGGGTGGTAAATATGGAACTTAATGCTGTTGAGTTGTTTAAGATTGCACAGATAATTGAACAAAAAGGCATAACTTTTTATGAAAAAGCATGGGATTATTCAAATAAGGACAAAGAAAAGGAAATATTTTTGAAGCTTGCGAATATGGAAAGGGAACATTTAAGGTTCTTTTCCCTTATGGAAAGAAAGGCAGAAAATTGCAGTTATCAGAATCAGGAGGATGTGGAGGCTTATTTAAGAGAACATTTTCCTTCAAGTTTCTTTAATGAAGATGATAGCAGAAAGATAGGCAAAGAATTAAAAGAAATGAAAGAGATTATAGAATTTTCAATTGAAAGGGAAAAGGATTCTATAGAATTTTACAATTTAATAAGTAAAAAATTAACAAACATTGATGATTCAAACTTGAAGGCCCTGATGACAATTATCAAGGAAGAAGAAAGCCATGTAAAAATGCTTAAAGAACTTTTATGAGCAGGATAAAAAAGGTCTTTGTCAGACTTAAATCAAAAATTGATAATTCTTACAGAATTCTTATAGGCCATAATATTTTTCTGGATGTGCTTGAGAGATATTTAAAGAAGAATATTTTTTCTAAGATTGGTCTTGTAACAGACTCAAATTTATTTGTTATCTACGAAAAATTATTAAAAAAATTATCAAGGGAATACAGGATAGAAATTTTTGCTTTTCCTGAAGGAGAGAAGAACAAAAACCTTACAACTATCTCAAATCTTATTTCAGAAATTACTAGGAAGAATTTTGACAGAAAGAGTCTTTTGATTGCCTTTGGAGGGGGAGTTACAGGTGATCTAACTGGTTTTCTTGCATCCATTTACATGAGAGGAATTAAATTTATTCAGGTGCCCACAAGCCTTCTTGCAATGGTTGATAGTTCAATTGGAGGAAAAACTGGGGTGGATACCGAGGAGGGGAAGAATCTTGTGGGAACTTTTTTTCAGCCTTCCCTTGTAATTATAGACACGGAATTTTTAAAGACACTTCCCCGTAAAGAAATTAAGAATGGATTTGCAGAGATAATAAAGCACAGCATTATTTTTGATGAAAAATACTTTTCAATGTTAGAAAATTTAAGTCCTGACTTTTTTGTAAGGCCTGATTTTGATTTGCTTTCAAATATAATTAAAAGAAGCTGCGAGATTAAAAGTTATGTTGTAACCAGGGATGAAAAGGAAAGTGGCTTAAGGCAGATTTTAAATTTTGGACATACAATCGGGCACGGTCTTGAAAAAGTTAGCAATTTTTCAATGCCCCATGGGAACTGTGTTGCCATAGGCATGCTTTTAGAGGCTATAATCTCAAAAAACATGGATCTTCTTTCGTTTGATGATTTTAGAAGAATCAGAGATATACTTACAAAATTTGACTATCTAGAAGCCATTGGTGAATTAAGAGGATTTGATTTAAAAAGCTTTTTTGACTTTCTTTCTTATGACAAGAAAAATGTAAAAGGCAAAATAAAGGTAGTTTTGCTAAAGAAAATTGGTAAGACGCTAAGAAAGAGGGGAAATTATTCCTTCGATATTAATTATAAAGAAATTGAAAAAGCTTTAACTGAAGCAAATTTTTAATATTCTTTTGCTACCGATTTTTCTACTGATGGAATTGAAGCAAACTCTCCAAATATATATGTAATTTCTCTTTTTGCAGAGGCTTTTGAATCTGAACCATGTATTGCATTGTTGGGTAAACCTTTGCCAAAAATTTTTCTTATTGTTCCATCTTTTGCTCTGGATGGGTCTGTATCCCCCATAAGTTTTCTGAGATCCTGTATAGCATTTTCTTTCTCAAGTACCATTACCATGACCTTGTCAGAAATAGTAAAGTTTATAAGCCTTTCAAAGTAAGGTTGTCCCTTATGCTGGTAATAAAATTCTTCAGCTGATTTCTGTGTAAACTTCATAAGTCTTGCATGAATTATTTTAAATCCGTTCTCTTCAATCATTGCAATTATCCTGCCCATATTTCCATCTTTATAAGCATCTGGCTTGATCATGGCAAAGGTTCTTTCTATAGCCATCAGGGTTTCTCCTTTCTTTTTTAGAAATTTTCGGCATTTTCTAATTTTTTTTTATTTTTCCAATGGTGCATTGTAAAATATAAAAAGTTTAAGGTAATAAAAACAGAATTTTTTAATGTTTTTTCCCCTTATGGTATTAATAGTTCTTGATGAAAGAAAAAATTTTTTAGGAAATTTAAGAAAAAAATATTGACAAGAAAAAAAGAGTGTATTAAAATGATAAAGGATTTGTTACTTCTATTAAGAATGTTGTTACCAAGAATTAGAAATCCGTTGAACAAATAGAAAAAAGGAGGAGTTATGAAGAGGATTTTGTTAGTTTTGTGTGCGGTGCTTTTGGTTGCGGGTATAGGCTTTTCAGCAGTAAAGCCCTATGCTGGTGAGAAGGTTAAGCTTGTTCTGGCAGTATTCCCATCTCTGGATGCTGCTTACAATGCAAGCTTACCTGAGTTTAACAAGAAGTATCCTAACATCGAGGTGGAAGTAAGAGCTCTTGGGTATGGTGACCACCACAACATGCTTGTTACTGCTCTTGCTGCTGGTAAGGGTTTACCAGATGTAGCTGTTGTGGAAATAGGTTTTGTTGCTCAGCTTGGAGCAGGTGGTGGATTTGAAAACCTTCTCGAGGAACCTTACAATGCAGGGCAGTTTAAGAAGTTTTTCACACCTTACAAATGGGCACAGGGTTCTTTAGGACCAAAGAATCTCTTTGCTATGCCGGTTGATATTGCACCTGGTTGTGTATGGTACAGAAAGGATGTTTTTGATGAGAGAAAGGTAAACATTGATAAGATCGAAGACATTGAAGATCTTTTTGCAGCTGGAAAGAAGTTGACTTTTGATAAGGATGGAGATGGAAAGATTGATCACTGGCTACTTGGTGGTGCAAACTATATTTTCAATATGATCTTCTTCTCCGCTCCACAGAGATTCTTTGATAAGAATGGTAAACCAGCTTTGAATGCTCCAAGAATTAAACTTGCTGTTAGTTGGGCAAAGAAGTTCAGAGATGCAGGTTATGATGCAAAGATTGCTGACTGGTCAAATGAGTGGTATGCTGCATTGAAAGAAGGTACAATTTCTTATACTCCGTCAGGTGCATGGCTTGGTGGACATTTAAAGAACTGGATTGCACCAGATGCAAAGGGAAAATTCAGAGTTGCTGAACTTCCAAAGTTGAACAAGAAGGATAAAAACAGAATGAAGATGAGCCAGGGTGGATCCTTCCTTGCAATACCAAAGAAGATACCTGATGTAAACAAGGCAGCTGGCTGGGAATTAATTAAGTATCTCTGTACAGATAAGCAAGCTCAGCTTATCGCTTATGATAAGGCTGATGCTTTCCCTGCATATATGCCAGCATGGGATGATCCTGTATTTGATCAGGGTATTGATTATATTGGTGGTCAGAAGGCTAGAAAACTCTGGAAAGAAATTGCACTTCAGATTCCAGAAGTCTACATCAATGAAAAGGATTCTATTGCCAACTCAATTCTTTCACAGGCTCTTTCAGAAGTGTTAGAGGGAAAGAAAGATGTTGATACAGCTTTAAATGATGCTCAGAAAGAATTAGAGAGCAAGATGTAATTTTGTGTGCAAATTAAAAGAATATATAATTAATTTTAGTTTTTAATAGGGTTGCCTTAAAATGGCAACCCTATTTTTTTAAAGAAGATTTTTTGTCTTTTTTAAATAAATTTTTTGTTGTTTTTTTTTATGGTTTAGTGTAAAATATAGGGGACGATAAGGTAATGAGTTGATGCAATTTGTCTGTTGATGTTGTGAATTTTTCATAAAAACTTACAAAATAGCGTTTTCTAACCTCCTGTAGTTAAATAACTCAGGATAAGTTTGTTTTGCCAAAATGTTAGTTTTTGATTAAATCAACAGGCAAGTAGGTGAAGGTTAACAATCTATTTTTTAGATTTTATGGGTAGGAAGGAGGATTTCTTATGGCTGATACTAAAGTTTCCAGAGTTGAAAAAATTAAAAGACCTGGAGGGGGCTGGTCGGGTTTTAAGAGAAAAGTGGCACCTTATATGTTTACAGCACCTTTTTTTGTACTTTTCTTGATTTTTTCCACTTTTCCTATTTTTTATTCATTTTATCTGAGTTTGCATGAATGGAATGGAATTCGTGAAATGAAGTGGGTTGGCTTTCAAAATTATTATGTTCTTCTTTTTAAAGACTGGAGATTCTGGAAGTCTGTAATGAATACCATCATAATGATGTTTATAAGTGGTATTCCTCAGCATGTTCTTGGGTTGTTTTTTGCATATATATTAAACCTCGGGCTTGTAAGGTTTAAAGATTTCTTCAAAGGAGTTTTGTTTGTTCCTTACATTACATCACCTGTTGCTATTACCTTACTTTTTGGAGTGCTGTATGGAACAAGATATGGTTTTTTAAACTATGCATTAAGCTGGCTTGCAAAGATAGGAATAATACCCTATATTTTACCAATACGGCTACCTGTCGAGTGGTTTAAAGAATGGATGAGCTGGTTTTCTTTGAGCTTAATTACTATCTGGAAGTGGACAGGCTGGAATGCTATTCTTTACCTTGGTGGACTTCAGGCAGTTCCGGAAAATTTATATGAAGCAGCAAGAATTGATGGAGCAACATGGGCACAGATATTTTTCAGAATAACACTGCCACTACTTATGCCCGTAATATACTTTGCAACTTCAATGACTTTAATTTTCGGAATGCAATCTTTTGATGAACCTCAGGTAATGATAGGCTTTGATGGAATGCAAAATACTCTGTATTATGCACTTACTACTGCGGTTTACATTTATGGGCAGGCATTCAGGTGGAGTCAGTTTGGTATGGCTTCAGCAACTTCTTATCTTTTGTGTGTGATAATATTGATACTTTCTACCATACATAGATTGTTACTTGGTGAAAAGGCAGAGAAGGTTGAATAAAGGAGGTTTATAATGGCAACACAGGTAAAAGCAATAGAAAGCAAGGTTTTTGTGGAAAAAAGACGTGAGGAAGGACCGGTAAAGATTTTTATAAAGAAATTATTTTTGTATCTGCCACTTGTTATATGGACAGTTGTTGTAGCATTTCCTTTCTGGTATATGCTTGTTTTATCAACAAAGGGCAAGGCAGAAATTTTTAACTTTCCGCCACCAATGAGCTTGAGTAAAAATTTCTGGGAGGGTTTTTTAGAAAATTACAATAATTTGCTTGCACAGCTTCCATTCTGGAGAAATGTGTGGAACAGTGTATATATAGCAGTTATGTCTACATTGACAGCTATGTTTTTCTGCTCTCTTGGAGGCTATGGGTTTGCAATATATGAATTTAAGGGCAAGAGATTGATGTTTGATTTTATGATATTTACTATGATGATTCCAAGTATCGTTGGAATTGTCCCTTACTTCGTTCTTATGAACTGGTTTGGATGGTTGAATAAAGCAAGGGCTCTTTATATTCCTGGAATGGCAAACGCTTTTGGTATTTTCCTGATAAGGCAGTATATAAATTCTTCTGTTCCTATGGATCTCATAGATGCAGCACGTGTAGATGGATGTAGCGAGTTTGGAATTTATTGGAGAATTGTATTGCCTTTGATATCTCCGATACTTGGTTCATATGCTATTATTACGTTTTTGGGTAGCTGGAATAGCTATATGGGCCCTCTTGTTGTTTTAAGAACAATGGAAAGTTATACAATTCCAGTTGCACTTGGTGCTCTTAAAGGTTTGCAGTCTGTAGATTATGGTGCTATAATGGTGGGAAATGTTATTTCTGTGTTTCCGCTTTTAATAGTTTATGTGTTTTTCTCAAAGATGATTATTGATAAAGTAACAGAAGGGGCTTTGAAAGGCTAAAGAGTTAAAAGAATCCTTGTGGAAGGGGTTTGCCTGTTAATTTTATGAAATTTTTGTAAAAATTAGCAGAATTGCATTTTCTAACATTTACTGTTAAATAAATTAGAATGAGTCTTGCTAAAATGCTAATTTTTGATAAAAATTAGCATTCAATTTGGGCATTCGCAGGCAAACGGTAAATTATTATATGTTTTTTTTGTTATAATTGTATGTTGATTTTATGAAAATTTAGGGTACTTTACCTGAAGGGTTTTCCAGTATATTTTCATTAAAGATTAGAATGTAGCTGTTTTCGATAGAGGACTAATTTTTGATAAAATTAATGGGTAAGGTGGAAAAGGCCAAAAGGAGGAGTAAGGGTTTTTTCTTATATATGCTATATAGCAAAATTTTTTAAGACCTTAATTTTATGGAGGTTTAAATATGAAGAAGATGGAAGCTTCTAAAACTAAAAAATACGCTGGGAGTTGGGCGGGTTTTAAAAGAAAAATTGCTCCTTATATCTTTACTGCTCCATTTTTTATTCTTTTTTTGATTTTTTCAACTTTTCCAATTTTTTATTCATTCTATATTAGTCTCCATGAGTGGAACGGGATCAGGGAAATGAGGTGGGTAGGATTTTTAAATTATAAAACTATTTTTTCTGACTGGAAATTCTGGAGGTCTATTGCAAATACAATTATAATGATGCTTATCGGTGGAATCCCACAGCATATAATCGGAATGTTCTTTGCCTATATATTAAATTTAGGACTTGTAAGGTTTAAGGACTTTTTCAAGGGGGTGCTCTTTGTTCCATATATTACTTCTCCTGTTGCAATTACAATTCTCTTTGGGGTTTTATACGGGACAAGATACGGGTTTTTGAATTATGCTTTAAGCTGGCTTGAAAAAATCGGTATAATTCCCTATGTTTTACCTGTTAAATTGCCAGTGGAATGGTTAAAAGAATGGAGGACCTGGACATCTTTGAGTTTAATAGCCATATGGAAGTGGACGGGATGGAATGCCATACTTTATCTTGCTGGACTTAAGGCTATTCCGGATAATTTATATGAAGCTGCAAGAATTGATGGGGCTTCGTGGTGGCAGATATTTTTCAGAATAACACTGCCACTACTGATGCCAGTTATATATTTTTCAACTTCGATGACTTTGATATTTGGAATGCAATCTTTTGATGAAGCTCAAGTGATGATAGGATTTGATGGAATGCCTGGGAATTTATATTATGGTTTAACAACAGCAATATATATTTATGGGCTTGCTTTCAGATGGGGACAGTTTGGTGTAGCATCAGCAATGTCTTATATTCTTTGTATTATTATACTCTTGCTTTCAATGCTTCACAGGGCTCTTTTTGGTGAAAGGGGGGAAAGAGTTGAGTGAAATATATTTCCCCATTTTACCGATGAAGTCGGGTTCTACAGACCATAACCAAAGGATATAAAGAATCTTAATGCCATAGTGTAATTTAACTTATCGGGAACATAGCCCCATACAAATCTTAGGCCAATTTTTGCAAAAAGATCTGAAGAAACCTGCGCATTGAGTTCGGTCCCTGTATATATAGAAAAGAAATCTCTTTCCTGATCGGACATCTGAACATAGGAATTTCCTGAAGTAATTATATATCCAGATAGAAAGTCATTATATGAAACTCCCAGCGTCATTGCAAATCCAAACAGATAGAATTTGAATCCACCAGAAAGTTCTATAAATTTTCTTAAGCCTGAACCACTTAATTCTGTACCGGATGAGTTGTAGTTTGTAACAGGAATATTGAACATTCCAGTTTCAATCTCAATGCCAAAGAAGTTATTTATTACATTTTCAAAAAAAATTCCCATCGTGGTTTCACTCATTGTATTGTAAAAATAAAAAGCTCCTCCGGCTTTAAAGCCAATCAACTGAGAGTATGGGTACTGCTTGCCAGAATCAAAAATTGATTGTGCCATAACTTTAGAATTGATACTGATAATAATTACTAAAAAAACAAAAACTCTTTTCATACTCCACCTCCAGCAAAGTTATTGAGATTTTCGGCTTTTAACTATTATAACTTTATTACAACAAGAGTTATATCATCAAACTGCTCTTTTCCGTTTACAAAATCTTCAACACTATCTATGATTTTCTGTGTTATGTTCTTTGCATTCAGAGATGAATTTTTGCTTATCACTTTTTTTAGCCTTTCCAGACCGTATTCTTCTTCACTTTCGTTTATAGCCTCTGTGATACCGTCAGTATAAACTACAAGAATACTTTCATCATTAATGTATGTTTTCTGGGCAGGAAAAACTTCATCAGCAAAAATTCCAACAGGCCTTGATGTGGCTTTGATAAGCTTAAAATCTTTTGTTTTAGTGTTGTAAAGTAGTGCAGGGTGATGTCCTGCACTTGTATAGTATAGAATTTTATTTTCTTTGTCAATATAACCACAAAAAACTGTAGCAAATGAAAGCATTTTTGTAATTTCACCATATCCACTATTTGAAGTCATAACTTCATTTATCCTGACAACCAGTCCACTTGTAAAATTTGAAGAAAATTCATGGCTTTTTGATATTGTGTGTATCATCATTGAAATCAATGCAGCTGAAAAACCTTTACCGGAAACATCGGCTACTACAAAACCTACCCTGTTTTCATCAATCTTATGGATATAAAAGTAATCACCACTAACCTCTTTGGCAGGTTTTTGATAGGCATAAATATCCATATTTTCAAAAATGGGGATATTTCTCTGAAAAATACTATCCTGTATTTGTGAAGCAAGAATTAAATCTCTTTTTGTCAATTTTGCCTCTTCTTCTTTTTCAAACAAAATTATGTTGCTTAAAGTTAAGTTTACAACTTTTCTGAGCTTTTTAATGAAGTCAAATTCATCTTTTGAAAAAGAATTGTTATCTATCTTGTATTCAAGATTTATTAAGGCAATTAAAAGATTTTCATAAAACAGGGGGATTGTCATTGCAATATTGTATTTTTCGAAGTATTTATTTGCCAGTTCTCTTATATTGGAATATGTTGGATCAAAGTTTATTATTTCCCTGTCAAAGAAATCAATCTCTTTTTTAAAATGGCGAAAAAGCGGCTCTATGCCCGCTATTGTTTTTTTTTCGTTTGAGGAAGAATATACAGTTTTAAAAGTTTCACTTTCAATTTCGAAGAATAAAAAATGGACTCCTTTTACATTTAAAAATTCCATCACAGTGTTTATTGTATTTTTTGCCAGTTCTTCTATCTTTGTTGAATGTCCAATCTTATCGAACAAAATTTCCATAAGATCTTCATTGATTTTCAAGTTGAATATCTGTTTTAAGATACGGATGGTTGATTTCTGAAACCATATTAAAAACAAAAAGATACATATAAAAAATAGTACATATGAAAGGAGTGAAAATCTTGCAATCCAGTTTTTTAATAAAACAAGAAACAAAATGAATGGAAGAACTACTAAAAAATTTAAAAAAGATTCTTTTATTAAAAAAACAAGCTTTTTTCTAAAATTTACAAATCGATAACTTATTATTGAATAAAAAAGTACAGAAGTTGAAAGAAGAAGGGAAAAAGTTAATGTCAGTATGTAAACTAAATTAAAAAGAAATTTTTTTAATACTAAAGCAAAAGCGGTTAAAATCAATGATATCGAAAGTGCAAAAAGAAAGTAACGAATCTGTTTCTTTTGATATATAAGAATTGACTTTCTGTATTTTGAAAGTATAAACCCTGCCCCCCACAAACCATTTGTAATAGAAAAAACCGAAAATAAATAATGCCAAAGGCTGTAGTTTACCTTGATTGAATAAATTCTTACTGGAATAGGCATAGCAAAATATGGAATATTTGATTGAGGGAAGTATAAACTTACATCATAAGGAAATGAAACACTGGTAAAAATAATTCCGGAGACTGAAACTATAAGGCAAAGAATTGTATAAAAGGTGAAGTAGAAAAGCAAAGAAGGATTCAACTTTGCACTTTTTTCATTTGGAAAGTAGAATGAAAAAACAAACAGAAGTCCCCCAATAGAATAAATGGAAAAATTTTCAAGTTTCAAAAATAAAATAGCCTTATCTAGTATGCCGTTTGTTAGAGTAAATGTTTTCAAAAGGTTAAACCCCAAAATTAGTGCGATCCATAAAAATATTATAGAAGTAATGATATTAAGAAGAGAGCGGTTTCTAACAACACTTTCAATAGAGAAAAATATCATTAATAGTATTAACAGAAATTTAATTAATAAAACTAATGACATATTTTTTTACCATTTTCTTATCTGTCAGAATATTATAACTGATATTAGTTTAAATTTCATTAAAAAAGCTTTAAATATTTTTTTTACTTAAAAATCAATTACCCAATACTTGACAAATTAAAACTTTATTTTAAAGTATTATATTCCGATAAAAGTTTAAAATTTTAAAAAAGGAGGATTATGTGAGTGAGTATAAGAAAAAATTCAGATGGAGATACTTTATTGACAAACCTTTCCAGATTCGCTTTATTTTAAGGTTTTCAATATTGATAATATTTGGTTTTGCTGTTTCTTTCGGTATTATGGCTGTCTATAATATTACAAGGTATAAAGAACCCCTTTATTTCAAAGCGAAACAGTTAACTCCCGAGGAATGGAAAAATGTAGATCCAAATAACCCGGCTACTTTTATAGATTTCAGTAAACCACTTAATATTTTCCAGATATATTCTATGCCTCTTATTTACATTAGTGTACTGTATATAGTTCTTATAGCTGTTTTTGGGCTATTTATTTCCCATAAGATGGCAGGGCCTGTATATAGAATTAAAAAGACTTTGAAAGAAGCAGCGGATGGAAAGATTGACATAAAGGATTTAAAGTTCAGATTGAGAAAAAATGATGAACTTCAGGATCTCGTTGAGGCTTTGAATTATTTTATTGAGAAAGTAAGTAAGAAATAAGATTTTTATTAAAAGAATTAATTGTCTGAAATTAGAGGGCCCTCTTTGGTTTGTATTTCTTGCCGGATAATAAGGGAAAAAGACCAACTTTCGTATTTTTATAAATTATAATTATTTTTATTTAGTAGGGAAGGATTTTAGTCCAGCTTGTATATTGTTTAAAGAAAAATTTTTCCTTTTCTGTTGAGCTAGTAATATCTTTGTTTTCAACCTGTGTAAAGGGAGGGGGAATGCCTTTGTTTATATCGAAAGAATTCACTTTTGATGCGGCTCATCAATTGGTTAATTATAATGGTAAGTGTGAAAATTTGCACGGACATACTTATAAGCTAAGGATTACATTGACTGGAGATATTGATAAATCAGGTATGATAATTGATTTTAATCTGATAAAAAAAATTGTAGAAGAAAAAATTATCGAAAAGCTTGATCATAATTTTTTAAACAATATTGTTGCCCAGCCTACCGCTGAAAATATTTTGCTGTGGATATGGAAGGAATTATACCCCGTTTTTAATTTTCCCAGCTGCAAACTATATGAAATTACTCTCTGGGAAACTGAAAATAGCTTCGTGACATATAGAGAATAGGGCATCTATTTGAGGAAGAGATGAAAGTTGCTGAAATTGTGGTGAATCTTCCTTTAGATAAAACTTTCTATTATTACATTCCTGAAAATCTAAATGTTTTTAAAAATCAAAGAGTTGTTGTTGACTTTGCTGGAAGAAAAATGATGGGTTTCGTTTTAAAAACCTTTGAGATGGAAAGTTTTAGCGATATTGCTTCAAGAATTAAGACAAAAGAGATTAAACCAGTATTAAAAACTCTTGACAGAGAAGCGATTGTGGATGACAGAACTGTTAGGCTTGCATACTGGATGAGTAAATATAATTTTTGTTCTCTGGGGGAGTCACTTTTTACTATTATACCTTCTGCTGTAAAGGAAAAATCTTTTTCCCACGAATATAAGTATTTGAAGGATTTTAAAAGACTTACTCCTGAACAACAAGTTGCATTTAATCAGATAAAAAATTCTATCGTTGAAAACAGAAGCGATGTTTTTTTACTTCATGGAGTTACAGGTTCCGGGAAAACTGAAATATATAAGTACCTTGTAAGGACAGCTCTTGAAAATAATAAGTCTGCAATAATTTTAGTTCCTGAAATTGCCCTTACCCCGCAGAACCTTGAGAGATTTTATAGTAGTTTTGGAGATGAGGTATCACTATATCACTCAAAAATGTCACCCTCAGAAAGGCTCTACCAATGGAAAAGAGTTTTTTATGGAAAATCTCATATTATCATTGGGCCAAGATCTGCAATCTTCTTGCCATTACAGAAATTGGGGTTGATAATAATTGATGAGGAAAGTGAACCTTCATATAAATCAAACAATACGCCTCGTTATCATGCAAGGGATGTGGCACTTTATAGGGGTAAAACAGAAAATGCTGTGGTTGTCCTTGGATCTGCAACTCCACAGATTGAGACCTACTTTTATGCTAAAAAGAAAAAATTCATACTTGTAGAGTTGAAAAAAAGGTACTCTGTAAAGTTGCCGGAAGTAAGCATTGTTGATATGAGAAATGAAAAAAAGGAAGGTTATAATGTTATTTCATCTGAACTTATGCAGCAGATCGTAAATACTCTATCAAAAGGAAAACAGGTTTTACTGTTTTTAAACAGGAGGGGCTTTTCCCCCGTTTTGATTTGTAAGGATTGCGGCTTCGTTTTTGAATGCCCGGCATGCAATATATCTCTGACTTTTCACAAGATTGAGAGTGAGTTGAAATGTCACCACTGCGGCTATAAAATCTCGTTACCCAGTGTTTGTCCTCGATGTAACGGTGTGAGATTTCAGGAAATTGGCAGCGGGACGGAAAAAATAGAAATACTTTTAAATACTTTACTTCCTGGATACAGAGTTGAAAGAATGGATCTGGATACTACAAGGAGAAAGAATAGTTATTTTGAAATATTAAGAAAGATAAAAAATCACGAAGTAGACATTGTAGTTGGAACACAGATGATTGCTAAAGGGCATGATATTGAAGGGATAGAACTTGTAGGTGTGATAATGCCAGATATAATGTTAAATCTTCCTGATTTTCGTGCTCCGGAAAGAACTTTTACACTTCTTACTCAGGTTATCGGGAGAGCTGGAAGAAAAGACCAGCCTGGGAAGGCTTTAATTCAAACATTTTCTCCCGAGCATTATGCAATTTCATTTGCAAAAGATCAGAATTATGAGGGTTTTTTCAGAGAAGAGATAAAGAGGCGAAAGGAATTTAATTATCCACCCTTCGTGGGTCTCGGGAGAATTGTAATAAGGAGTAAGAATAAAAAAAAGTTAGATGAATTTCTTGCATTACTTCGGGATTTTATTCCTGAAATAAAAAGTAAAACGAATTGTGAAATTCTTGGACCTGTAAGCTGCCCACTGGAAAAGTTGAAAAATAACTATAGATATCATATAATCATTAAATCACTGGAAAGGAAAAGCATCGCAATGGTTGTGGATGCTATTAAGAATTTTTTTAAAGATTCAAGTTATGTAAATTATGTATATATTGAGATAGATATTGATCCATTGAGTTTGTTATAGTTGAGGAATTATGCAGGAGTTATCTTACAGAACAAAAAGAAAACTCACATACATTGAAATCGGGATTTACATTGTTGTTTTCTTTTTATTTACAAGACTTTTTTACATGCAATTCTTTAAAGGTGGGGAATATTATAAAAAAGCCCTGGCCAATCAGATACAGATTATAAAAATCCCGGCTTACAGAAGTATTATATATGATAGAACGAAGCAAACCATGCTTGCATATAACAGAAGATCAATAGCAGTGTATCTCATTCCTGCACATTTACCAAAAGATAAAACAGAACAAAATATGGTTTTGTCCAATTTATCAGATATTTTAGGCCTTTCGGTCGGTGAAATAAATTCTCAGATTACACAACAGGCACTGGATAAATATACCCCTGTTATTTTAAAGTTCGATATTGATTCAAGAACTCTTGTAAATCTGGGTGAAAATTCTGAAAAACTTAAAGGTATATACTGGGATAATATTCCTCGTAGAATATATCCTCTTGGTGAAAAAGCGGCACACCTTATTGGTTTTACTGGTTTTATTGATAAAGATGAGTTAAAAAAGCTGAAAAATAACCCTGAATATCATTATGGTAGTATAGTTGGGAAAATGGGTCTTGAAAAATTTTATGATGAAACGATAAGGGGCAAAGAAGGGATAAAATCAAGAACGGTTGATGCTTATGGAAATGTGAAAGAAGAAGAAATTATTAAAGAACCCATTGCAGGGAATACACTTGTCTTAAGTATAGATGGAAGGCTGCAGGAATTTGTATATAGTCTTATGAATAACAAAGTTGGGGCTGTCGTTGTTTCAAAACCTGCAACCGGTGAAATACTTGCTCTGGTAAGTGCACCATCATTTGACCCCAATATCTTCACAGATAAGTTTACATTGGAAGAATTCTTTATTTTAAAAACACATACAGAAAAACCTTTCTTAAACAGAGTAATTCAGGGTATATACCCGCCAAGTTCTACATTTAAACTTGTCACATCATCTGCACTTCTTCATTCGGATCTTGATCCAAATAAGGTCTACTTTTGTCCAGGATATATGAAAATTGGAAATAGAATTTTTAAGTGTTGGTCTGTTCATGGTTATCAGAATTTAATTTCAGCAATAGCAAATTCCTGTGATGTGTATTTTTATAATGTAGGTTTACAGTTAGGTAGAGACATAATATTACATTATGCGAGAGAATGGGGTATAGATAAAAAAACCGGGATTGATCTTCCTGGAGAAATTGAAGGTTTACTTCCGGAAATGGAATGGTTCAAAAAAAAGTATAATAGACCCTGGCAGAATGGTGATACAGCAAACATTGCAATAGGTCAGGGGGATCTATTAATAACTCCAATTGGTCTTAATGTTTTTACTATGGCAATTGCAAATAACGGTGTTGTATTAAAACCTTTTATATTAAAAGAAATGCTTTCCTATGAAGATGAAAGAAGGGTATGGCTTAAAAATCCTGAAGTTGTAAGAAAGGTTGATATTTTACCTGATAAGATTGAAACAATCAAAAAGGGTATGTATGGAGTTACTACCTACGGGACAGCAAAATGGATAAAGTATGCAATAAACATACCTATTGCTGGTAAAACAGGAACCGGTGAGGCTGGTAAGGGAAAGGAAACACACGCAATTTTCACCTGTTTTGCACCATATGATGCTAAAAATATAAATGATGTTATTGCTGTGACTGTTATAGTTGAGCATGGTGGAGGGGGTTCAGGGGTTGCAGCGCCCATTGCTGTAAAAATAATAGATTTTTATTTTAACAAACTTAAGGCATCTTCAATAAAATAGGGAGTAACAATGTTTAAAGATTTATTTAAAAATGTAGGTTGGGGTTTTATAGCCATACCCCTTATTCTGTCAGTAATTGGGCTTATATTTGTTTACAGCACCGGTATAAATCCGGATGGAACTAATTCCGGGCATTTTTTCAAACAGCTTATATGGTTTGGAATCGGGATTGTTTTTGCCCTTCTAATCCTTGGAGTAGAGTATTTCAGGTTTGTTAACATTTCCCAGTATTTTTATATTGCAGGAATAATACTGCTTATAATTACTTTGATTTTTGGTAAAACAATTAGAGGATCAAGAAGCTGGATTGGTGTAGGAGGTCTAGGAATACAACCCTCAGAAATTATGAAACTTTTTTACATACTTTTTTTTGCAAAATACCTTTCCACAGCGAATGTTACAGAACAGAAAAATAAAGTATTTTTAACCTCTCTCGGGATATTAATACCCCCACTTTTACTTGTTCTTGTCCAGCCTGATCTTGGAACCTCACTTGTATATATTGCAATTTTTTTCTTTATGACTTACATTGGCTTGCCTGATACAAGTTTTGCAAAATATCTTGCTATAATTGGTATTTTAACTGTTATATTACTGTTATCTATAGGATTTTATAAGTACTACCTTGAGAATGGAGGAAGTCCTATTGAAATACTTGATATTTTACTCAGTTTCAACTTCTTTTTCCTGATTTCTTTTTCTCTTTTTCTTTATTCATTTATCTTTTTGTTTATTGATTTTTTTACTCCAGCTCCCGTTGTAAGAAAAATTCTTCCTTTTACTTTAATTATTGCGACTTCGTTTTTCTTTTCCGCCGCAGCAATAAAGGTGTTAAAACCTTACCAGTGGAAGAGAATACTTGTAATGATAAATCCTGAGTTTGACAGCAAGGGAGCAGGGTATAATATAATTCAGTCAAAAATAGCAATAGGTTCTGGTGGATTTTTTGGCAAGGGTCTTTTCAGGGGAACACAGAATATATTAGGATTTTTGCCTGAAAAGAATACAGACTTTATTTTTTCCATAATATGTGAAGAGTTAGGTTTTGTTGGTTCAACTTTAGTAATAGGTTTATTCCTTTTGTATTTTTATTACATATTGAGAACAATCAGGCAGGCAAAGGACAAGGAGGGAATGCTTATAGCAACAGGTATTCTTGCAATGTTTTTTACTCATTTTGTGGTAAATATTGGAATGACCCTTGGAATAACTCCTGCAACAGGTCTTCCTTTGCCGTTTATTAGTTATGGGGGCTCTTCACTTATAACTTTTTTATGTGCCTCTGCCTTTTTAGCAAATATATATTCTAATAGATTTGTACATTAAATCCGCTTATTCTGCTGTTACAGAATTGGTTTTAAAATTTCGATAATTCATTAAGAGAATAAATTCTATCTAAAGGTATAAAAATGTTTGAATTTGGTTTTATAAAAGTTTCCTGTGCAGTTCCAAAAATATCTGTAGCAGACCCGGCTGGAAATCTGGCTTCACATTTATCTTTAATAGAAAAAGCTGAAGAATTGTCAAGTTTCCTTATCCTTTTTCCAGAACTTTCCATTACTGGCTATACATGTGGAGATCTGTTTTTGACTTCAAGTTTAATTTATAAATCTCTTGATAGTCTAAGGGAAATTGTGAATTTTAGCAGAAAAAAGAAAACTTTAATAGTAGTTGGTTTACCTCTAATTTTTTCTGGAAAGCTTTACAATTCTGCCTGTGTAATTTATGCTGGAAAAATACTTGGAATAGTACCAAAAAGCTATATTCCAGACTACAAAGAATTTTACGAGTTAAGGTGGTTTGCTTCCGGAAAGGGAATTAAAAATGCGACTTTAGAGATTTTTGGCGAGAAAGTACCTTTTGGAACAGATATGGTATTTTATATGGAAGAAAAACCTGAAATAACCATAGGAATAGAAATCTGTGAGGATTTGTGGGGTATAAATCCACCTTCTTCATTTTATGCAGAAAACGGGGCTACAATTTTACTCAACCTTTCAGCTTCGAATGCCCTTGTTACAAAAAATGATTATAGAAAACTTTTAGTAAAAATGCAATCCGCTAAAACTATTTCTGCCTATGCATATTGCAATACAGGTGTTTTTGAATCAACCACTGATATGGTCTTTGATGGAAGCTGCCTGATTTACGAAAATGGTGTAGAACTTGCTTCTTCAGAGTGTTTCAAAAGGGACGAACAAATTATTTTTGCTGATGTTGATGTGGAGTTTTTATATTTTGAACGGGCAAGATTAAATACATTTCAGACCTCTGGAGGCGATCTTTTAAGAAGGATACCATTTGAAGGAAGAAAAGATTTTAAGGTATTTTTGAGAAAAGTAGAACCATATCCCTTTGTCCCGAAGGAAAGAGAAAAATTGGAGGAAAGGACAAACGAAATTTTGAATATACAGGTTACAGGTCTTTGCAAGAGACTTGAAAGCATTCCTGATTCGAAAGCAGTTATTGGGCTTTCAGGGGGACTTGATTCTACTTTAGCATTTCTTGTAACTGTGGAAAGTTTCAAAAAGCTTGGTAAACCATTAAGAAATATTCTTGCTATAACCATGCCCGGTTTTGGGACATCAAAGACTACTTTTGAAAATGTAAAAAAGCTTGTAAAGTTTTTTGATGTAAGCTTTGAAGTTTTACCTGTAAAAAAAATTTCTAAAGAAGTTCTTCACTTAATAGGCCATTCTCTGGACACCTATGATACAGTTTTTGAAAATGTTCAGGCACGTGCCAGAACATACATTCTTATGATGAAGGCAAATCAGATAGGGGGAATTGTAATAGGAACCTCAGACCTATCAGAGATAGCACTTGGTTTTTGCACCTATAATGGAGACCATATCAGTATGTACAATGTAAATTCTTCTGTGCCAAAGACGCTTGTGAAATTTCTGATAAAACAGGAAGCAGATAAACTTGGTGGGAAAGCAAAAAAAATTCTCTACAGAATTCTTTCTCAGCCAATTTCTCCAGAGTTATTACCTTTAAGGGAGGGAGAAATTGTTCAGAAAACGGAAGAAAAAATAGGTCCTTATGTACTCCATGACTTTTTTCTTTATAACTTTGTAAGGATGGGTTATTCCATGGAGAAAGTAAGATTTCTTGCGGAAACGGTATATAAAGAAAAATATTCAAAAGAGGAAATAGAAAAATGGCTTAAACTTTTTACAGAGAGATTTTTTAAAAATCAGTGGAAAAGAGACTGTGTGCCAGGTGGACCAAAGGTAGGTAGTGTTGATCTTTCGCCCAGAAGCTCCTGGAGAATGCCTTCGGAGGTTGACTTTAAGGCTTTTTTGTATTGATATATTCTTCTATAGCCATTGCTGCTCTTCTTCCATCACCCATTGCTGTAACCACTGTTGCACTTCCATTTACAATATCACCACCTGCAAAAACCCCTTTAAGTGAAGTTCTGCAGTACTCATCTACTTCAATCTGGCCATTAGGTTTAAATTTTAATCCCTGTGTGGTAATCTGAAGTAATGGATTAGCCTTTGTACCAATAGCTATTATTGCTTCATCAACTTCAAGTGTGAATTCACTCCCTGGTATCGGTAGTGTCTTTTTTCTTCCACTTTCGTCTGTTTCACTAGACAATTTCATTTTGACACATTCTACAGCCTTTAGATGACCATTTTCATCACCAATAAATCTTACAGGGTTGGTAAGGTATAAGAATTCGATTCCTTCTTCAAGCGCATGGTGTATTTCTTCTTTCCTTGCTGGCATTTCTTCGATCGTTCTTCTATATATAAGATAGACTTTTTCAGGACCAAGCCTTATAAGTGTTCTTGCAGCATCCATTGCAACATTTCCACCACCGACAACACAGGCCCTCTTGCCAATATATACGGGTGTATCATACTCTCCAAACTTATAGGCTTTTAGTAGGTTTATTCTTGTTAGGAATTCGTTTGCAGAATATATACCTATCAGGTTTTCCCCGGGAATGTTCATAAATCTTGGTAAACCCGCTCCAACACCTATAAATATTGCTGAATAACCAAGTTCAAAAAGATCATTTATTGTTAAAGTCCTTCCAATTAACACATCTGTTTTAAATTCAACTCCCATCATCTTAAGCCTTTCGATTTCCGCTTTGACTATTTCTTTTGGTAGTCTGAACTCAGGTATACCATAAGTTAATACACCACCAAGCTCGTGAAAAGCTTCAAATACTGTTACTCCAAAACCTTTGATGGCAAGTTCTCCGGCACAGGCAAGTCCAGCTGGACCAGAACCCACGATAGCTACCTTTTCATTTCTCTTTTTTATTTCAGGAATTTTTAGGCCTTTCTTTAATTCCCAGTCTGCGACAAACCTTTCAAGTCTTCCAATCATAATGGGGTCCCCAACCTTTCCGACAACACATTTTGCCTGGCACTGCTCTTCCTGTGGACAGACCCTTCCAGTTATACATGGCAGAGAATCTGTTTCGTGTATTATATCAATGGCCTTTTGAAAATCCCTTTCAGTAATTTTTTTTATGAAATCTGGAATTCTTATAGCCACAGGGCAACCACTCACACATGGGCGATTTTTACATTGCAAGCATCTGCTTGCTTCTTTTATAGCTTCTTCTTCATTATAACCGAATGGTACTTCATCAAAATTCTTTATTCTTTCCCCGGCTGGCTGTTCTCTCATTGGAACAGCAGTTTTAACAATTTCTTTCATCTTAACACTTCTCCAGTTCTTTTTTGTAACAGATTTTTTCTTCTTCTTTATAGCTGTTAAGCCTTTTTTTAAGTTCATCAAAGTCAACAGCAAAAGCATTAAATTCTGGACCATCCATGCAGGTGAATTTTATCTTACCATTTATGGTTACTCTACAGGCACCACACATTCCCATCCCGCAAACCATAAGGGAGTTAAGACTTACTATGGTGGGAATATTGTATTCTTTTGTCACTTTAGTTACGGCATCCATCATAACAAGAGGCCCTACAGCTATTACTCTGTCTATTTTTTCCCTTGAAATTACCTCTTTTAACCCATCAGTTACAAGTCCGGCTTTGCCATAACTACCATCGTTTGTATAAACTAAAACCTCATGACTTTGGGCTTTTATCTTATCTTCCCAGAAAACCAGTTCCTTGCTTCTGTATCCAATTATAGATGTTATTTTGTTATTCTTCTCCTTCAAGGCTTTCAGTATTGGATGTATGGCAGCAATTCCAACTCCCCCACCAACTACAGCTACATGGCCAAAATCTTTTATTTCCGAAGGATTACCCTGAGGCCCTAAGATATTAAGAATATGGTCATTTTCTCTAAGCCTTGAAAGCAGTAATGTAGTTTTTCCAAGGACCTGAAAGACCATTGTTATTGTTCCTTTTTCTCTGTCGAAATCTGCTATTGTAAGGGGAATTCTTTCACCTTTTTGATGTATCCTGAGAATAACAAATTGACCAGCCTTTGCCTTGTTTGCAATAAGGGGGGTTTCAACTTCGTAGCAGAATATATCTTTGGCGAGTTCTTCCATTTTCACTATTTTTGCTGACATAAAAACCTCTAGACAGATTAATAATGAAGGATTATTCTAACAAAATTGGTTTAAAAACTCAAATTTTTGAGGACAGGGTAAAAAAAGTAACATTTTGAAAATAAAGAATAGAATAAAATGAGGCAATGGGCGATAAGCAAGAATTGTTGACACCGTTTATGAAGAAGTCTCGTCTGTGGTTGGTGGCTCAAATTACTCCTTATCATTGGAAAACTCTTGTTGGGATGTAAGGCTGTTACTAGCATTTAGCCACTAGCAGCCTCTGAAACTCTCTTTAATAGAGTGAAGAAGGCACAGAAAAATTAATATGGCTGGTTTTAATCTAACAAATTAACTAACTTGATTTTAATACTCTCTTATGATAAAATATGAACTGCTTTATTAGGTTTTATCTATTTTTTATTAAATGACTTAAGGTATAAGAATGAATTTTGTAACCAAGATTTTTGAACTTTTTAGAAATTTTTGTTTTTTTCTATTAGACATAGTAAAAAGCAGGAAGCTTTTATGGGAACTTGCCAGAAGTGATTTTAAAAAGCGTTACGTTGGTAATTATTTAGGGATTCTGTGGGCATTCATTCAACCCGTGATTACTATTCTGATATTATGGTTTGTATTTCAGGTAGGATTTAAGTCTGTCCCTGTGGATAACTTTCCATTTATACTCTGGTTAATTTCAGGTATGATTCCATGGTTTTTTATTTCTGAGAGCATAAACAGTGCAACAGGTTCTATAATAAATCAGTCTTTTCTTGTAAAAAAGATGGTATTCAGGGTTTCTTTGCTTCCCATAGTTCAGGTTATATCAGCACTGATAATTCATCTTTTCTTTGTTTTTTTACTTCTCTTTATCTACATAATATATGGAAAGTTCCCTACTATTTACTGGCTTCAATTACCATACTACCTGCTTGCCACAATAATTTTAGTCTTAAGCATAGGCTGGTTTACTTCTTCTGTAGTAATATTCTTCAGGGATCTTGCACAGATAATAAATGTCATTCTTCAATTTGGTTTCTGGCTTACACCTATTTTCTGGTCTACAAGAATGATTCCGGAAAAATTTCATTTTCTTTTAAAGTTAAATCCTTTTTACTATATAATTCAGGGTTATAGAGATAGCTTAATATATAATGTATGGTTCTGGCAGAGGTGGAAATGGGCTGTCTTTTTCTGGGGTATGGTGGGTTTGATTTTCATTTTTGGCGCAATGGTATTTAGAAGGTTAAGACCACATTTTGGTGATGTCCTATGAGTGATGTAGTGATAAAGGTCGAAAATCTAACAAAAGTCTATAAGCTTTATGATAAACCTATTGACAGACTGAAAGAATCTTTAAATCCTTTCAAAAAGATTTATCACAGAGATTTTTATGCCTTAAACAATGTAAGCTTTGAGGTGAGAAGAGGTGAGGTTTTAGGTATAATAGGAAAAAATGGTTCAGGCAAATCAACACTTTTAAAAATTCTTACAGGTGTTTTAACACCTACATCTGGTAATGTTTATGTAAACGGAAAGATCTCTGCTCTCCTTGAACTTGGGGCTGGTTTCAATCCTGAGTTTACAGGGATTGAAAATGTTTATTTTCAAGGAATGCTTATGGGATATACAAAAGAAGAGATGGACAAGCGTATCGATAGTATCTTAAGCTTTGCTGACATTGGTGATTTTGTCTATCAACCAGTAAAAACCTACTCAAATGGAATGTTTGTCAGGTTGGCTTTTGCTGTGGCAATTAATGTTGATCCCGATATTTTGATTATAGATGAAGCACTGGCTGTAGGGGATATAAGTTTTCAGGCGAAATGTTATAAAAAATTTGAAGAGTTCAGAGCAGCGAAAAAAACGATAGTATTTGTATCTCATGGTCTTGATACTATAATTAGATATTGCAATAGAGCTTTTGTTTTGAATAATGGAATCAAAGAGTTTGAATCTAATCCAAAGGAAGCTGTAGATTATTATAAAAGAATTTTAACATTAGCAGAATCTTCTGTGGAAAGAAAAGAAGATTTTAAATCACAGGGAAACGAAATGAAAAAGAATTTTGATATAAATAGTAATGCACTAATATACGGCAACCTTGATGCTGAAATAGTGGATTTTGGTATTTTTGATGCAAATAATAACCCTGTGCAAAAATTATTTTGTGGGGAAAAATTTTTTGTAAGGATGGTTGTAAAATTTAACAAAGATATTGAAAATCCAATTTTTGCTTTTACTATAAAGGACTTAAAAGGACTTGAATTAACTGGAACAAATACACACTATGAAAATGTGTACACAGGAAATTTTAAAGCAGGTGAAAAAGTTTTTGTAGAATTTGAACAGATAATGAATCTTCAGAGCGGGAGTTATTCCCTTTCTTTAGGGTGCACAAATTTTGATCTAAATGGTTTTCTGGTATATAATAGATTATATGATATTCTGCTTTTTGAAGTTGTTTCTTATAAGTTATTTGTAGGATTATTTGACCCAAAAAGTTGTGTAAAAATAGAAAGAATGTGACTTTCAGGAGGAGTAAAAATTGGAAATAAATTATATACTCTTGGAAAATTATATCACAGTTACTGGATGTTTGGGGTTAAAAATGAACAGATATCAGAGGTTTTTGAAAAGAATCAGAAGTGTAAGGAGCCGATAATAATATCGTATATTTTACTGGCTCTTGCTAAATCAAGAGAAAAGTTATCGGATGAGGTTAGCTTTGCTGAGTTATTCTGTGCGGATGGTTATTATGCAATGGTTGCAAGGTATTTAGGTTATTTTAAGTCTTTTGGTATCGATAATGATAGGGATGGGTATTTCAGTCTTGCTGAAAAGATAAGAGATAGCCTAAATCTTGATAATGTTTTTTTCATAAAAGAAGATGTAAACAACTTAGATAAGCTTGATAAAGTTAATGTAGTTGCAAATGTTGGCGGGTTGTATCATGTATCAAATCCTGAGGAAATACTGGAAAAATCTTACAATATGGCTAAAAGATTTTTGATAGTTCAATCAGTTGTTTCAATGACTAATGATGATGAAAATTATTTTGAATCGCCCGCTCATGGCTGGAACTGGGGTTGTAGATTTAACAAAAATTCTTTCCATAAAATGATAGTTTCAAAAGGATGGAAAATTATAGATTATCATTTTAATGAGTTAGAAGGGAACGAAAGACCTGAGGATAGAGGAAGTGTGTATTATTTGATAGAGAAAAAAAATAAGTTATAATAATAGATGAAAAAAATTAAATTTTAAATGGAGTAAATCAATGCTAAATCTAAGTTTCTACTCTGGAGAGGATTTTTACTCTGATGGGGATGTTGAAAATGATATTCTCGAAGTGTTTGAAAATAATCTAAACATTGGCGAAGTTTTAGAAAATGATAATCGCTGGCCTGTGCTTTATCATCTTTCTCCAGAAAGAAGAAATCTTTTAGAGTGGTATGAGTTTAAAAAAGAAGGTAGCTTACTTGAAATTGGTGCTGGATGTGGTGCACTTACAGAATTATTCTGTGAAAGGCTTGAAAAAGTTGTAGCTATCGAACTTTCTTTAAGAAGGGCAAAGATCATAGAAACAAGATGCAAAAATTTTAAAAATCTTGAAGTTTTTGCAGGCAATTTTGAAGCAATTGAACTAAATGAGAAATTTGATTATATAACATTAATCGGTGTCTTAGAATATACAAAGAGCTTTATAACTGATAAAAAGCCTTATAAATTTTTGTTTGATAAAATAAAGAAACTTTTAAAACCAGATGGAGTTTTAATCATTGCTATCGAAAATCGCTTTGGTTTAAAATACTGGGCAGGAGCAAGAGAGGAACATACTGGTAATTTCTTTGAGGGTCTTGAAGGGTATTATTCAAAAGATGTAGAAACATTCGGAAAAAAAGAACTCGAAGATTTACTCATTGAAAATGGCTTTAAAGATTTAAAATTTTACTATCCTTATCCAGATTATAAACTATGTTTTGAGATATTTAGCGATGACTATTTACCAGAAGAAGATACATATTTGCCTCAGGCACCAAACTATGACAATGATAGACTCGTTTTATTTGACGAAAGTAAGGTGTGGAAAAACATAATAAAAAATGGGCTTTTTCCGCATTTTTCTAATTCATTTTTAGTATTTGCACAGGGAGGAGAATAAATGTTTCCTGTTTACATTAGAGAAAATAGGATTAGAAGTCAAAGATTTCAAATAGAAACAAAAATTGTAAAAGAAAATGGAAATAAGTTTGTTTTAAAAAGGGCACTGGATGAAGCTGGTAAATTTCACATTTCTGACATTCTAAAAGGCTACGAGCTTCTAAAAATATCTATTATTGGAAATCAGCTTAACTTACCTAGGATAATTAATGTAAGTGAGAATTATGTTTTGTTTGAATATATAGAAGGTGTTAGTTACACTAACTTAATATTAAATAAGTTAATTACAGAAAGAAAGAAGGGATTTGAGAAACTACTTTTTGATTTCTTTGAACTGCTTAAAAGAAATATAAAATCCACTAACTTTACCGTGGAAAAAAAATGGTTTCAATTTTTTGATGAAGAAGATAAGGAATATTTTAAAAATGATTTGTTTTTTGAAGTTGGAGCAATAGATTTAATCTTTGAGAATATTATTATCTCTGATAGAGGTTATTTTATAGTTGATATGGAATGGGTGTTTGATGAACAAATACCGTTTAGTTTTATAATTTATAGAACTATAACTTACTTTTATCAAAAGAATTATCAATACCTCAATAAACTTTGTTCAATAGAAAGTTTATTAAGGTTATTTGGTATAACAAAAGAAAAACAAGAAATTTTCTTTAAGGTAGAAAATAGATTTCAAAATTATGTATATAAAGAAAAGTCTAATTCTTTAAAAAGCATTTACTTAAAGAAAAATATTGAATTTAACAAGATTAATAATTTATATTCCCTTTTACTCTATCAAGATTATTCTTATGCACAACTTTTTTTTGATATAGGGAATGGTTTTAATGAAAGGGATTCTGAAAAAATTTACCTTGACCTAAAAAATAAATCTCAAATTTTCAGTTTTGATTTAACAAGTTTAAAAGACATTAAAGCTTTGAGAATTGATCCCTTTACTCTGCCAATAGTTATAGAAGTAAATAAAATAATTTTATTCACAAAAACAAGAAAGATAGAGCTTGGAAGTAAAATAAGAAGCAATGCCGTATTAAGTTACCCGGAATCTAATACCTACTTCTTTGAAAGTGATGATCCACAGATTTATCTCGAAGTAGATAGGAAAATTTTAAGAGAGGCTACTAATATAGAATTTGACTTTAATTATCTACATATTTCAAATGAGGCTTTGCGTGTTACAGCAAAACAATTGCTTTCTGAAATTAGCAAGAAGAATTCGCACATAAGCGAGCTTGAGAACGAAATTAGCAAGAAGAATTCGCACATAAGCGAGCTTGAGAACGAAATTATCGGTTATGTAACAAGTAAAAGCTGGAAGATTACAAGACCTTTGAGACAGGCTA
>Ga0078972_1002676_pt1 | contig 57563 bp, 42 predicted proteins | sample YelNatPaOPGAMG01_FD_67568 | JGI IMG/M metagenome (GOLD analysis project Ga0078972, IMG submission 67568) | Hot spring thermophilic microbial communities from Obsidian Pool, Yellowstone National Park, USA - OP-RAMG-01 (SPADES assembly) (version 2) | ecosystem: Environmental > Aquatic > Thermal...
GAAGTGTACTACTCTGCGAAGCCTTATTCGATAGCATCGCGAATCATGTTGATTCCGGTGACGGACCCGCTTCCGTCTGGGAAGCGTTGTGGTGTTCATTCCGAAAGGACAACCGCAAATCGTAAAACTGTTTACGAATCCATACATCCTTATTGCTGGACTCTGATTATCCAGGCTGCACATCAGAAAAACAGCCTCGGAAGACCCCAATGGCAGAAACTGGGCGAGCAACTCCCTTTTCCTTTCTAGTCTGACGTAGCTTTCACAAAATCGCATCTCGTTTGACTTTGACGATCCGGATCCGGCTTGGGGCTCCTCGCAGCACCCGTCTGTTCTCCGCTCGAGCGTATGAAAGCACCACAGTACACCTTATGCGCATGTGTCGATCAAGAGGAGCTCCAGAAGCGCATGAGTCTCGAACCGGAGCGACACGTCGAAGTGTGGGTGATCCAGGCGATCCCGCGTCACGCGGAACAACTGCTGCGGTACCTGTCGAGTTCGGTGCCGCTTGGTCGAGAGCTCGCCCATTTGAAGCGTGGACACCGGGATAGCACCGGTGCCGTCAACGTACTGCTTGCACTCGTCTCCGCGGACGATCCGGAAGTTCCCAACCGGAACGCGCACGCCGTACTAGAGCGACTCGGTGTGGCACGCGAGTGGGTACATACCGCCACGCTTCGCCGGTGTGTTGTGCCCGCAGTGGCGCCTCGAACTGGACTACAGAGTCAGCACTGGTCGCGAACGCTCTGGCCTGTTATATACAGGCCAGAGGCTCCGGAACCACCGATACTCGCTGAGACCGAGGTCGGCACGGCGCTGGAGCTCCTCGAACGTCTCGAGCACGAGACGCAGGGCACCGACGTTAACGCCGCTCTTGTTGTGCGTTGGCCGCTACCCAGCGCACCTGCACAGGTGATCTGCAGTGTCCAGGGTCCGCATGCACCACTCAGGTGCATCGACGAAGCGTCCCGCATTTTCCGCGACCGAGACAACGGCGAGGAGCATCCGCATTATATGCTCACTGGTTTGGACCTCTTCACAGTTCGGGAGCCGTGTGTTTGCTGTGCAATGGCGGCGACGCATTCTCGCATTCGTCGCCTGTTCTTTATTCACCCGGACGCGAGCTTTGGTGGGATCCTTCGGGTCGGCGTGCATCGACTCAAGGCCCTTAATCATCGCTACGAGGCGTATCAGCGCCAGCTCGCCTCTTAGCGAACAAGTGGCGTGCGTGTGTGTTTCGCGCGCTTCCCCCGTACAGGAGCGGACGCTGAACGCATGTATCCGATTCAGCAATACGGGGGGCTAAGAGAGATTCATGGGAGTATGGAGCACGTCAACGGAAGCTTTCGTCGGGTCCGCATTGCCGACATCAGCACAGTTTCGGAGTCGTGGTTCAGGCATCAGCCCTGCGCCTGCGAACTGGGACCTAGGTACCCGCACGATAATGCCGTAGCGCTGGGGGTGCATCGACTGGCACGAAACCGCGTGATCCGGATGCGGTGTGGTCGGGCGCTACGTTCGCAAACGCATGCTCGTCGCTGACATCCTGTGGGCGGCATGACGCTATGCTGGGGCAGTCTCGCTTTTTTTTTGTCTCGGATTTCGGAAGCATCCGACGAGACCGTCAGTGTATTCAGATTCGGCGTGTCAAATTGAAAGCGCTGGGGATGTGACGTACAAGGCGCTAGAGGTTTTGGAGCGCCACTATGTAACCGGACTCGACATACGAACTGACTGAGCGACACACCTGTAGAGCACGACGCTATAGGGCCCTCGCTGCCCGGAGGGCACGAAAATACAGAGAGGATGCTGCTCGGTGGAGCGCGTGGATAGCGCACGCAGAGGTCTTGACGGGCGCGCGCTGCTCGAGGGCCATCACGCCGGACACGTGTCCATTCCAAGATGCTTGCGTGCACGCACACGCGATGCATCGCAATTTTCGCGATCATTCACAGGCGAGGAATGCTCCTGACAGGCCGCTTGTCGAGTTACACCCGGAAACTACCAAAAGAATGAAAGCGTGCTCTGGGTTGCGGATTTGCATGCGCACTGCTGCCGGAAGCGAGCAATTCACTCAATGCCCGCAGTCACTCTGCGTGGTGCTAGCGATTCTTTAGGTCAATTAGAATTGAAAGAGGTTTCCGAGCAGCTTCCAGAGAAGGACGCTGCGAAAGCATCCCCTATCGAAGAGATTTCATGCAAGCGCAGGTTGCTGCTGCTGAAAATTGGATAACGCAGCTGGTGTCGATGTCTCACCATGATGCTGGCGAGTCAACGAATGCGCTGCATCCGTCAGCTCGGACGTGCCATCGCGACACACCGCTACCGCGGTATCACCCCGTGAGCAGCGCATGTTGCTTGCGCACCGGATATGGAGCGCTGAATGCCTCCTACGTGCACGCTATTCAGTGCGTGCGGATACACATGATACTCAGGATCGGCTGCTTCCGTGATCTCGATCTGCCATCTCCAAGTTGGCCATTTTGCTTCGCGCACAAATCGCTTATCATGATCATTCGTCAGTTTGCTCCGCTACTTCTCCCACTCGAGGACGACCTTGCCGGCAGTTCCGCTGCCTGCGACTTTGAACGCTTCCTCGTACTCGTGCGCCGGAAAGCGATGCGTCAGCACCGGTTGGATGCGTTCCATGAGGCCGCCCACCAGCATGTTGATCATCCGGTACCAGGTCTCAAACATCTCGCGCCCGTAAATTCCCTTAATGGAGAGCCCCTTGAAAACAACGTCATCCCAATTAATGGGAAAAGACTCACTCGGTATCCCGAGGAGTGCAATACGACCTCCGTGATTCATCGTCGCCAGCATGCTCCGGAAAGCAGACGGCACCCCGCTCATCTCGAGACCTACATCGAAACCTTCGGTCATACCTAGCTGTTTCATCGCATCGCGAAGCAGATGCTCCGTATGCTTGGAGTCATCTTCCATGCCTAGACCAGTAGCCGGCTTGCCCTGGCTCGTATTGATCGCCAGCGTCGCACCGCATTTTTGCGCTAGTGAGAGGCGCTCATCACGTACGTCTGTTACGACGATGTGCCGTGCCCCGACGTGGCGGCAGATTCCGGCTGCCATCATCCCTATGGGTCCAGCGCCCGTAATCAAAACATCCTCTCCAACCAGGTCATTCGCCAGTGCCGTATGCACAGCGTTTCCCAACGGGTCCATGACAGCACCCCAGATATCCGGGATACGGTCAGGTAGTCGGACAACATTCCGCGCTGGCACTGCAACATAATCTGCAAATGCGCCGTCACGATTCACGCCTACGCCGAGCGTATTTCGGCAGAGGTGTTGGCGACCCGCTCGGCAGTTTCGGCAGAAGCCACAGGTCACGTGACCTTCTCCAGTGACCCGGTCGCCAACGCGCAGCGGTACTTTTTGTGCCACTTGATCACCGAGCGCAGCGACACGCCCGACGTACTCGTGACCCACAACGAGAGGAATTGGAATCGTTCGCTGTGCCCAAGCGTCATACTTGTAGATGTGAAGGTCCGTCCCGCAGATTGAGGCGTGCGTCACGCGAATGAGCACGTCATTGGGACCAACAGGCGGGACTGGTTGATTCTCAACCCACTCAAGACCGGCCTTTGGAGCCTTTTTCACCAGCGCTCGCATAAACCTTCCGACAGACATGAATGAAAGCTCTTTTTGGACGCTGCAAACAACCTAAAACTAGTCGATAGACGACGCGTACGAGGTCTGTATCGCACACGCGCGATGATCGCTCCAGCAACTGCGCTCGACACGGGTGCTTTGCCGATCGCCGGCGTCGGCGTCGAACACGCACCTCTTATGAAAAGCGGCGGCATCGGCGGCATCGGCGGCATCGGCGGCATCGGCGGCATCGGCGGCATCGATGATCGATTGCAAGCCGCTTGAGCACATGTGCGTTTCGCCCAGAATCAGATACGCCGCTGCGCGTTCCTGCATGGACGTTGCAATTGCACGCACTTTCCCGTGACCTCCATGTCGTATTCGTGCTGCACGACGTCTGCGGTGAGCCCAGCACTAGGATGTTGCTGGATGTGGCATCTATTCAACAAGACGGCTTCGTTGTGGGATCGGTGATTCTGTGAGGCACTCGCGAGATGCAGCGGATGTCTACTTCCACGGCTACCGACAGCGTATGCGCGCATACGGTGGTTGCTGGTTGGATGCATCGATCATGCAGTGCAAAGGTGCGTGCCGCTTCGGGGTGACGTGCTTGCGAGCACCTAGTCGTCTCTCTCTGGACCATATCTCACTAGAGAGAACAGGAAAGAGGCATAGACAATGATTCTGCAAGGCACCAGGCGAACGCCGTGCAGTACTCGAGCACGGAACGCCATGAATCGAAAGCCTGTTGCCGCGATGCAGAAGCGTGCGTCGCATTCGCGATCGCCCGCTGTCGCTGATGCGTCACAAGCTATCCGATGTCGTGTGCGACAACAAGGCACGTGCGGTGCGAATAGCGCCGAGGATCCTGTAGCCGGCCGCGTCAGCACCGTATGGCAGAGAGGCGGCAGCGCTTTCAGCGCCATAGCCTCTGCCCATGGCAACCGCAGCAGCGGAAGATCGTCAGAGATAATAGACATCACCATTTCCCAATATGAAGACCAACCTGGTGCCTCTGGGCCAACAAAGGGCCCGGAGCGTAATCGTCATCGCTTCTCGAGTTGCTGATATTCATCTCGCGTACCAGGCATGGTGGTACGCATGATCGCTCAAACGCCGCAGGAAACGATGCCCTGGTAGCGATCCTGCGACGCGCACGCGTCCTCGAGCAGAGCACATCCTCCGCTTTATCGAGTTGGTGCATACTGCTCGTGTCCAGTACGTCTTCTTTTTTCGCAAAAAACCATGTTTGTGCACGGGAAAGCACTGAATGCAGTGAGTGTGCGACAAAACGGGCGAGTTGTATGTCTAGCTGAGCGGCCGCGAGGTTCCGGCGGAACGGCTCGCATCAAGCCCGCTTGGGCTGGCACCGACGAGTTGCTGTCGAAGCTCACGAACTTGCTCATTCAGACACCGTGGGTGTATCGCATTCTGAAGAAGCAAGCAAAAGCGGTTATGGTACGGACAGCAGCGTCGCGTGGCATTGACTGGAGCGGTTGTGCTGCTGCTTTAGAAGAAGCGGGTGTTTCAAAGTACTTTGCACCGCGCACAGACCTGGTGTACCCCGCATACTACACCAAGCCGTTTCATGCGTACGATGAGGGAAACTTGTGCTGGCTGGCCGCGTATGAGGTAGAGCCGGCAACCTACGCCATGGCGCTTCGCGTATGGCCCCAGGAGCGGGAGCTTTCCTGGCGAGACGCCCAGCGACGTCTGCGTCACTGCTTTCTTGACCAGGTCACGCGCTTCATGGCGGACCCCGGAGACTTGCGAATCGACCGTGTGCGTTTCACGCTGGATGTTGGCTGTGGCGCTGGAATCAGCACACGCTTCCTCGCAGAGTACCTGGCGCGCAACATACCCCGAGACGATGCTTTGCGCGTGCTCGGTATCGACCCGTCACCGTATTTCCTGGCCGTGGCCAACTTGCGGAACGAAAAGGCGAACGCGCTAGATGTGCAGAGACTTCCGCCAAACGTTCGCATTGAATACCAGCAAGCATTGGGCGAATCGCTGCCGCTTGCTGACAGTGTCGTGGACCTGGTTACACTACAGTTCGTCCTGCACGAGTTGCCGCGAGATGCAGCCGAGTCTGTCTTTCGTGAGCTTGTGCGAGTCACTCGAGACCGTGGCTGCATCGCAATGGTGGACAACAACCCGCGCTCGCCCGTCATCCAAAACTTGCCGCCGGCGCTCTTCACGCTTATGAAATCAACGGAGCCGCATTCCGACGATTACTACACTTTTGACGTGGAAGCATGTTTGCGCCAGATTCCCGGGATCGAACGGGTTCAGGTGACGGCATGCGATCCTCGCCATCGTGCCATCCTTTGCCGTGTTCGTAAATCTACGTAGCGAGTTTCTCACTGGTTCAGGTGACTTGATCGTACACGAGACTTGCACCAAGACTAGCCCAGCGCCCGCTGAGCGAAGCCTAGATATACCAAGGGAGCTAGAGACGACGCACCCAAGTCGCACATGCCCCCAGAGCCTGCACGCGCCTGAGATACGGGCGAAAGAGCGTCCGTCCGCGAGCGCGAGTGTCCCAGTGAATGCCAACTCGTTTTCCGAGCAGACCCCCGAGACGCCACGACGCCCGGCGATATTGCCGTCGTTTGGAATACGAGCGGAGCAAGAACCCTGAGCAGTATCTCATGGCAAAGCGGAAACATCCAGCGCTGTGGCGCGGGAGGCCCTTGTCGAAGCGTATGCAACGGCTCGCCCGTCAGCTTGTAAACGGTCGGATCATGATGGATGCGCCCATCAACGTTGCTCAGGAGGCGGCGTTTCCCTCGTTAAATAGCGCACTTGACGATCAGCGCGTTGTGTTACAGTCTTGGGCAAAGCACCGTTTATCGAATAGAAAACCGATCCTCACTAGAACTCGCACTGATCCCATGTGCCTGCTGCGAACATTTCTCGTCAACACACCCAAACTCATGGCGCGACTCGTAGACGACTGCGCGGATACCCAAGCGAAGCGGGCGCATGGGCATCCCAGAACTAACCGAGGGTAAACCCTCCGGCGTTGGCAACAACCGGTTTCGGCTCCTGCAGAGGTGTCGTATCTGCGCTCTAGGCCCTCGCTGCGCAAGCGCTAGCCGCTACCGACGACAAACCGAGTTATATCGCGGAGCACAGGTCGCCCAGCCTCTAAGAAGGGCTCTGTGCTCGGACCTCGATAGATCGGTGCTCGCCGCACATTTGCGGCTGCCTCCGAAGCAGTACTGTTCTGGGCGGATGGTCTATTCGATCCTGTTCCTGTCAAAGATCCAGACCGCTGCATAGCGTGCTTCACTACCCTAGCTGCAACCGAGTGTTGCAAGGCAAACGCGAAAGCGCTTTGATAGCACCGGGGTGTGGTGCAGCGGTGTCCCCAGCTGAGGTTGAAGGGAAAGCGCGCGCTCTCGTCCATGTGCCGCTGGGCTTACGGATTACAGACGCCGCGATCGACCTCGACAGACTGTGCATGTGCCGCTGGGCTTACGGATTTCGCGCGTAGCGATCGTCCACTGGAGGCACTGCTGCGATTACGGATTTCGCGCGTAGCGATCGTCCACTGGAGGCACTGCTGCGATTACGGATTTCGCGCGTAGCGATCGCCAGCTGGAGGCACTGCTGCGATTACGGATTTCGCGCGTAGCGATCGTCCACTGGAGGCACTGCTGCGATTACGGATTTCGCGCGTAGCGATCGCCAGCTGGAGGCACCGCTGCGATTACGGATTTCGCGCGTAGCGATCGCCAGCTGGAGGCGCTCAGGTACCGCCGCGCCGCCGCCGCCGCTTCCACAGAACCTGACAAGCGCTGCTTCTAAACTGGAGCCGTTCTCTGCGCTTTGGGGCGGTACACGCCCGCGCCAGCGCTCTTCTATCTTCTGTACAGCACCAGATCATGTACATCACACTGGGTACTTTTATAACCCCGAACGCGCTGTTCGTTCCGAAAGCCTCATTCGAGGCACAGGCGTTTGCGCGGGGGCGACTTGACGGGCGCTGGCACCCGGCGGTCACTCGGATTGCGCTGCGGGGGAACAGAGCATTGCGCCAGCAACAAGTTGCAAGACGAAGCGCAAGCCGCTGGTTCATGGGCTTCCACGACGAGTGCGGGGTTGTCGGTGTTATGACACCGCTGCACAAACCGGCGTCGGACGTGCCCGCACGCTTGGCCTACTTTGCGTTGCACGCTCTGCAGCACCGCGGACAGGAAGGTGCCGGGATTGTACTATGGGAACCCGATTCCTCGGACGCTCAAGTCAGTACCAAAGGTCAGTTGCGTGAGATCAAAGGCCTCGGGCTGGTCTCCGAGGTATTCACGGACGCGATTTTGGGGGCGAGTCGGGCGGTTGCAGCGCTTGGACACGTCCGCTACTCCACGGCCGGCGAGAAAAACATTCGAAATGTGCAACCGTTCACTGTGAAGATGCGGCACGGTCAGATAGCGATCGCTCACAACGGCAACTTAACAAACGCTGAAGCGCTGAAGCGAGAACTCGAGGCGCGGGGCACCATTTTCAATACATCGTCGGACACGGAAGTTATTCTGCATTTGATGGCACAGTCGGTTCAAGGAGGATCCGCTGATGCGCGTACACGCCTAACCGACGCGCTCGGTCGTGTTGACGGTGCTTACTCGCTGTGCGTCCTCACGGCAGGACAACTTATTGCTGTGCGGGATCCGCGGGGATTCCGTCCCTTGATGCTTGGTCGAATATCGGAAACTTCGCCAGCCACTACGACTGGATCACCCCCGGACGCCTCGATGACGACGTGGATCATCTGCAGCGAGTCGTGTGCCTTGGACATGGTTGGTGCAGAGACCGTCCGTGAGATTGAACCGGGCGAGCTGGTGGTTATCGATCGCGCCAGCGGAAACCTCCAGTCGTTCTTCCCGTTTCCACGGCAGCAACGTCGCGCTTGCATTTTCGAGCACATCTATTTCAGTAAGGTCACATCGAATGTGTTCGGCCGATCGGTGTACCTCTCGCGGTTTCGATTTGGAGAGTTGTTAGCACAAGCAGCACCAGTCGAAAAGGGGGCCGACTACGTCGTTCCAGTGCCGGACAGCGGCATTGCTGCCGCCCTCGGATTTAGCGCTGCGAGCGGGATTCCCTTCCAGATGGGCATTTCGAGGAGCCATTATGTTGGTCGAACCTTTATCCAACCTACCCAGGAGATTCGCAATGCAGGTGTCATGTTGAAGCTAACGGCTGTCCGTAGCCTGATTGAGGGCAAGCGCGTCGTTGTTGTGGACGACTCGATCGTGCGCGGCACCACGAGTCGCAAGATTGTACACATGTTGCGCGAGGCTGGCGCTAGCGAGATCCATTTGCGCATCGCTTGCCCGCCAATTATAGGCAGCTGCTACTACGGGGTCGATACACCGAATCGCGAGGAACTGCTCTCGTGGCGCATTCCAGACTCACATAAGGCTTGCGAGTGGATTGGAGCGGACTCTTTGGGATTTTTGTCCCTCGAGTCGCTTAGATCCTTCCTGGCTGATGAGAGCGGGGACTATTGTTACGGCTGTTTCAATGGCCAGTATCCAGTTCTTCCGGTCGATGCCTGAGATGAAGGAAGCCTTTCGAGGCGAACGTGTAGCATGGACGCAATCGCTTGTGTGTCCGTTGTGTCGTGATACCTTGGTATGACCAGATTCGAAACTGGCGAGTGCTTGTTTCCAGCTGTGTCGAAGTGACGCATGTAGATGCATTCGCCCGGAAGCGTGCGTCTTGCCAGGAGCCGGCGGACAGCTCGCCGTTCCGACGTCCTCTTTTCGTCTCTGGACTGGCACGGCTACGGACCTCGGCATGTCCATGGGCGTGGCATCGTGCGCATGTATACATCGCCGTTGCGCCTTCGGCTCAGCGCTGTCTCCAGTTATACACCATGCGCGCTGTCAAAGGCATCAGGATTGTTTTCGAGCGATTTCGCGGGGAAACAACCCAGAGAGCCCATGCGTCGCAACTTTGGGGAGCGGTTTAGATTGGCTCAGGAATGTAAAGGGTACGCTAAACCGCACCAAAAAGCCAGGTTGTTCGCGAGGCATGCGAGCAGGCGGTGTACCCCCGAGAAAGCCGACGATTGGACGGTTTATGTATGTGCGAGCACGCTACGCTGCACCCGCAACACCGCGATTCGAGACGCCTCCGCCATTGTGCAGCAAGCAGACAGTGCCTTGTGGCAGTTCGGAGCAGCTGCAGGTGCCGGGGCACAGCATTGCGCGGCAGACTCTGGGCATAGATGACGGTGGACGCACAGAGGCTGCAACCGTGGCCTGCTGCGCAATACCTGCAGCAATGATGGGGTGCTGGACGCTACGTTGGCATCGCGAGTTCTGGTGTCTACCACGACACACAGGAGGATGCCTCTCTGGAACGCAGCTGTTTAGAGTAGGTTGTCCAGTGCGTTCGTTGCTCCGAGAAACGCGGTTACAAGTAAATGAAATTCCCGTATGGTACCGGAACTGGCCTTGGAGCTGTCGCAGCAGAGACTGCAACCGACACTCGCCTCTGTGAGCGGTCTGCGAGCCAGCGCCCAAGCACACCTGGAAGGAGTTGCGTCGTCTTGCCTCCGGGTTCCTGGACAGAAACGTTCACGAGCACGAGTGTACCCTGTCGCGGTGGGCACGGCAGTGCGCCGGCGCACCTGTCCAGCGAACAGTTGCGCGTGAGCCTGTCGAGCGTGCGCCCGCACCAGTGCCTGTCCGACTGGGAGCACGGCTCGCTGAACGGCGTGCCTACGCTTCACGTGTGCCCTCAAAAACAAAAGCTTACGCCGCGCGGGAATCGAACCCGCGTCTAGACGATGGCAACGTCTTAGGATACCACTACCCCAGCGGCGTCACAAGGCACTGCGACGATTTGAAAATTGTGCATCCGAAATTAGATATAAAGGCATATGACGCCATCGGACTGCATGGCGTGGACGGGCGCGATGCTGCGCACTTGCGCGCACGCTGCTTGGGTGTTCCGTTTCACAGCATTTTGCCGAAGCGAGTCCGGAGACGCAGGCTCTTGATGGTGGCCTGTTTTGCGAACGAGGCTTTTCCTGGTATCAGGAGGCTCGGTCACTAGTCATTGCGCGGTTTGTATGGTCAGTGGCTGCCTAGTTGAGTGGAAACGGACGCGGTCGGGTGGACACGCCCACAGACACCTCGAGGCCAGCGTGCACCTGAAGCACGCAGCACTGTGCATGCGTGCACCTGGACAGGTTCGTTGGGCTCTGAACAAAAATATCACCTAGGTTGTCTTGCTGGTGCGAATGCGGGAATGATGCGGGGCACCGAACCTCGCTATAAGCTCTCCGCGCGAGGCTTGTATCCGCACAGCTGATGTGGCAAACAACGACGGAGGCGGCGCCGACTCACTGTGTGCTGGTGGTCATATTGCGAACAAGGACGTGTGCCATGAAATGGAGTAGACCCATGACCTTCCCATGTGCTGGCCCATTTTCCTACTCGTTGCGACCTGCGAACGAACTTTTTAGGTAGTTCAGAACAAGTTTAGCGTTTCTTCTATGCTGAATGTCATGTGAGCGCAGCCGCCCGTTCACTGCACCACCGCCATGATCCACCGGGCGGACGCGGATGTGCTTCAGCCTTGCATGCCTGGTAGCAGCCCGTTCGCGGTCATCGGCAGGAAACTCGCCCCGGAATATCCGTTGCAGACTGTGTATGTTCTGCAAATCGCGCGAGCGCGAAACCTACTTGTATGCACGGAATGAAGCATTCCGCAGTCGAGCGTGACCCCGGCGCGAGGCCCTCAAAGTTTGGACATAAACTCGCCGATACGCACGGCGCGGCGCTCCTTCATGCTCTTTCTCGCTGCGTAAGCGAGCACCACCGGCATACGCCCATCCTCCCCGGTCACCGGCACCGCCTTTCCTTCCATAATGCAACGCACAAAAGTCTCCATTTCTAAAGCGTAGGCATCGCGATAGCGGTCCATGAAAAAGTTCAGTGGCAGGTCGCGACGTACACTCGCACCATCCTGCAACGTCGCATTGTTCGGAAAGTTATTCGCAGTGGACACATTTCCCTTCGATCCGTGAATTTCAATACGCTGGTCGTAACCATAAGCGGCTTTTCGACAGCATTCGATCGTACCGATGGCGCCGTTCGCGAACCGCAGGGTCACAATCGCGGTGTCGATATCGCCCGCTTGCTCACCGATCTGGGGATCCACCAGGTTGGCTCCAGCAGCAGCAACGACTTCCACGATTTCTGAGCCCATCGTAAACCGGGCCATGTCGAAATCATGCGTCATCATGTCAAAGAATAGGCCCCCAGACTGCTTCAAGTAGGCAAGCGGAGGTGGCGCAGGGTCACGTGAGATGATGTGCAGTGAGTAGGGCTCGCCGATTTCCCCGCTGGCGACAGCTTCCCTTACCCGGCGGAAGTTCGCATCAAAACGCCGCTGAAACCCTATTTGCATCTGGACACCGGCGCGCTTCACTTCCGAAAGCGCGTTATCGATGCGCTCGAGGTCGTAGTCGATCGGTTTCTCGCAAAAAATCTGTTTGCCTGCCCGCGCTGCTGCCACGATGATTTCGTAGTGCGTGTCTGAGGGCGAACAAATGATAACAGCGTCCACCTCAGGTGACTGGACAACCTCCTGCCAGTCTTTGACTGCACGCGGGATGCGAAACTCTTTCGCCGCCGCCTGGGCAGCCTGCTCGATAAAGTCCGCAATAACCACGACCTGCGCGAGGTTGCTCATGCGAGCCAAAGCCGCGCAGTGAACACGACCAATTCTCCCGGCACCAATGATACCAATTCTAACTGGTCCCCCCCTGAATTGAGCGACCGCTTCCATACCTGTTTGACTTCGTGTGTAGCGCAGCATGCTCCTGTGCGCGAGCCGTAACCACAGCGCCAAGCGTAGCGCATTCGCCGTCTCAGCGCCGGGGTCCAGGGACGCTCGTCGATTGCTCACGGTATCTAGGCGATGCATCGAACTTGAACGTCCGTGTGCGCGATGCTATAGGCAACAAAGCGCATGAACGCTTTTTTCGCCGAGACTTGAGCGCCTCGATGAATATCCGGAAAAGCCTCGTGATTCTGGAGCGTGCATCAGGTTTACAAAGAGCGAACTTTCGACGGAATCGTTTCGCTTTCAGCGTGCACATAGTGCTGAATGCGCAAGACTTACGGTGGAAACAATGCCGCGCACACGGGGGCGAGAGACACAGAGAAAGCCCGAATTCTGGCAAGCTGCAAGACACTGGTGTGGAGCGGTTCAGGAATCCAGAAAAACCTGGAACGCTGCATCTATAGAATGCGAACGGTTTTCCGGCGCTGTCGACGAACGACCATGAGACCATGATTTTCCACGAGCCGCATGTATGGATTTTCTCGCAGAGAGCACTACCCCAGGGCCAGAGCGACAATAGAAGAGGTCCTCGGAAACGGGTGCACATTCCAAAGATTCCGTCCCTGCACGCTGTCATCAACGAAACCAGCCTCTGTGGGCTATTTCTGCGACTGGTTCCTTTTTTTCCCGCTCGTATCCCCAGCTTGAGCCAGCTAGGTAACTTGTGCTTCTCCAGCTCGACTGTCAGCAGTCACAGTATGTGGACTGAAGCACCAGAATTCCAATTTCGCTGGTTGCTTGTGTCTTCTGCGCGTTTCACGCACAGGCCGTACTTTCGAGCCGCACCTCGCTTCCAATGTTCATCTTCTTTTCATATAACATCGGAGCGTCTTGTGCAGCGATAACACTTTCATGCGGTCGGGATGTTTCCCTATGTCCACCAGAACGAAGCGTTCTCCGAGCGCCACCCCGAAGCGCTCGAAAGCTTGCTTTATCGCTCGCCACCTGCCCGGGACCGATAGCGGTGGCCCGTGTCGATGCCCGCGCCGCCTCGGAGTCCCGCGCACGGCACCCAGAGGAACATTGCATCCCTCGGATGTCCCTTTTGTACATGATCAAACGATCGCCAGCAGCGCTCGCGACATGCTGTCCATTTATTCCGCTGATATCCAGATATGTACTTTGGAGATCGAGTGCCACATCGCTTCACACTGCGGCAGTATGAGCGCGTCGGCGTCGTCGCCGAGCAGCAGCAGCAGCAGCGCCAGCAGCGCCAGCAGCCACAGAGCGTACGCCTGCAGTCGACGCGGCGCTCGAGGGCATTTTCGTGGCGAGCGCGCGACGCAGGATCGGAAGCCCTAATCCAGGCTGCCAGGACGTTTAACGTTGCCTTCTTCGTGCTATTTGACGGACGTGTGGCACTTTGCTTCGAACATTCAGCATATTAAAGTCTGCTTTGAACAAGTAGTCCACTGACTGAATAGTAGCACGCGTTACGCGAGCCGTTTCACGCTACAAGCGCGGGGAAACCTTCTCCCGTGAACGGAGGCTACGCGGCAAGCCGGAGCCTACACCATGCGACGGCTGCGCGCTGACGACGACGTCGACAAGCCGCCGGGGCAGCACAAGGCGACTGCAGACGACGTCACTACCCAAATGTGGAACGAGACAGAGCGAATTACTCGCAGCCCGCGGACGACAGGTGCTGTATCTAGTCGTGCCGAGAGCAGAGACTCCGGTTCGAGAGTGCGACGGACGGCGCTGAAAGGCGCAAACGCCGGCGCCTCGTATGGACCCGGCACCGGACAACAGACGCGTTATTACACGAGGGCCCGCTCGCGAGAAGCGAACTCTTTAGCTGCAGAGGCCACGTTTACCGGCTCCTCGTTGACGGTGTACAGCAGTGGTGAAGGCAGCGTTAACCAGCTGACTGCGACAGCGTCTGGCTCAGGGGTTGGGTCCGGCTCTGGACAGGGCTCTGGTGCGAACTCGGGACAAGGTTCGGGCGCGGACTCAGGGTCGGGCTCCGGTGCTGGCGGTACGGGCTCCTCGTCTATCAGCAATGACGCAACAGGCTGCAGTCGTTCGGGTTCTGGGGGATCGGCCGGTTCGCAAGGCCGGGGTGACCACGGAACCGAAGATACCCCTGTCTCTATGCAGCGAGCACACTCCACAGAGGGGTACCTGCATCGTGTTCCCAGTAACGGCCGACCGCGAAACCTTGCCGAGCAAATGGAGCTCGTGGAACGCCCCGACACGAGCGCGTTGCAGCTGCGAGGACCGCGAACGGACGCGCTCCCCATAGGGTCACCAGCACAACTGCAACTGCAAGCGAATCTGCGGGAACAGGCCAACCCGAACGCGACCGCCGTTGAGCCTGCGCCTCTCGACACTATGCAGCGGCGAGCAGCTGCCTTTGCTCAACCAGAATGCACGAACACGTCGAGACAAGCACAGCAGCAGGGCTTCGCACGAAGCCGTCGCGGCGTTTTCTCAGATGCCTCCTCAGGCCGGATGCAGTTTCCAAGTGATGTGTCCGCAGGTGCACAACATGCCTCCGGTATGCATGGTCACCATGGGATCGCGTCACAGGCGCTTGCCCAGGCAGCGCCCGCGGTCGCAGTGACCGAAGCACAACGCTTGCGAGCCTTGAGCTCAATGGACGCACACGAGTCGTTGCCCTCGTGGAGAGCCGCTACACCGCGTGCCCCAGATGCCCAGACGGTGCTGAGCGCAGAGACGCGAACGGCAGCTGATGAGTGTGTATCGGTGTCAACGAGTTCCTTCGAGCGGCAACGGGAGTCTGCGCTGGAGAATCCACCACCATCACCGCTCATGATGATCGCTGCGCAGGTTGTCGCACCGCGACTGCCACCAGATCTGGGACTTGCGCTCCAGCCCGATGATCCAAACGGTCATGTACAGTATAGTGTCGGGGAGGGCCTCGGACCAACCGCTGACTTTCCGAACGGCCGCTACCAAATTCTAGCGCCGCTCGGAAGCGGCACATTCGGCAAGGTCGTATCGTGCTGGGATCGAGTTACAGAGCAACTCGTTGCTGTGAAAGTGATTCGAGCTGTGCGCAAGTACGCAGAGGCGGCAAGGATGGAAATCGATATCCTCCTTGAACTGGGGCGGAAGGATCCCACAAGTCGCTTCCACTGCGTTCGCATGCTTTCCTATTTCACGCACGTAAGCCAACAGGGGAATGCGCACGTCTGCCTCGTATTCGAGCATTTGGGACCGTCCCTCTTTGACGTCCTGATGCGCAATCACTTTCGTCCGTTACCGGTACCCATTTTACGTGCGGTAGCTCGGCAACTCTTGGAGGCCATCACCTTCTTGCACGAGCACAACCAAATCGTGCATACGGATATCAAACCAGAGAACGTGCTCATCGTTCCGAGCAGTTACTATCCGAACCGGCAAATAACCGAACATGTGCAGGTGCGTCTGATAGATTTTGGTTCCGCTAGCAGACTCGATAAGGTCAGCGTTCGGCACGCTATTGTTTCGACGCGGCACTATCGAGCGCCGGAGATCATTCTGGGCACCGGCTGGTCATTCGCCTGCGATATCTGGTCGTTTGGTGCGTTGCTGGTAGAGTGCTACACTGGCCAAACGCTGTTTCAGAGCCACGACGATCTGGAGCATCTCCAACTCATGCAGAAACTTCTCCAGCACGAGAATGGCGAGGTGATTGTGCCACCACCGCGACCGAGCCCCAGCAGCACCTCTATGGGCAGTCAACGGCGCCGAGAAGCACTGAAACTCTTCCGGGATGGCCGCCTAAACTGGCCAGAGGGCATCGACGAGCAGAGCGCAAACAGCCTTGCACGGCAGAAGAGCATTCGTCGTGTCGCCCGCATGCCGGAACTGCACTCCATCTTCAGACCAGAGCATGCTTGCTTGCTTCATCTGATTCGATGTTGTCTAACAATAGATCCGTTGAAGCGATGGCGCCCCAGCGAGCTCCTGCGTCACCCTTTTTTTATGAGTTACTCGACGGAAGCTACGCCCTAGGCGAACGCGAGACGTGGATATCGAGTTTATGCACTGGCGCTGATCGCACCTGTTCCCTGCGTCGCGTTGCAAAGACAACGGGATACGCAAACATACGGTATTCATCGGGTCTGCGCACAGCAGCGAATAACACTCGTGTCCGATGTATAGTACAGGCGTCTGCGAGCATGCGTGGTGAAACGTTCGTTGGCAGGCAGCTGGTTTTGATGGGTGGCCTTCATCAAGCGCCATGCTGGAGCGAACACTGGATAGGCGCTGGAGCGCCTGTGCAACTTGCGTGGCTCGCATGCGGACGCTGTCATAAGTGAAAGCCACCTCGCAGGTCACCGGTGCAAGCTTTCTGGGTTGCAAGCGGTTGTCTCTGGCAAGAGGAACCCGGCCATCAGCGGTGGAGTTTTCCGTGGTACGCGTGCAGCAGCAGCAGCAGCGCTTGCGAAGGAGCCTCTGGCGCCAGGAGCATCTGCGAACAAGTCAGTGCGTACATGACCTCGTCGTTGCGTCTGACTGCGACCGGCTCCATAGGTCGAGAAACGCCTCTGGAGCTCGCATTCGGGAACCAACAAAAAGCGGCAACCTTGCCGATGTGAAACGTACCCGCGGATGCTATGGAATCAGGAGAGCAACTCCTTTTACTGCAAAGCGTGACAAGAGCACAGCAGGCTGCGCCCCAGGCCGACGCACCGGTATCGTGGACGCTTCAAAGCAACTCGACTGACTGCAAAGCGCAACACGAGCACCAGAGAGGATGTCACCTGTGAAGGGCCCTGGCTCTTCCTTGGCCAGCAAACACGTGAACGCAACGCACAGAACGCTGCACCTGTTCGTACGATAGCCCTGCTTTACCACAGTTACCGCAGCGTAGGGCTCTCGTGCAAACCTCCGGTGCCATGGATAGCGCGCTGCACCACAGGGCATCGCCAGGAGCACCAGCCCAGGCCGGCCAATGGATGACCCCGCACTCGCAGCCGCGCCTATTGACCCGAAGGGCGAAAACTGGCCATCAGTGGACTCGAAAGCAATAGTGTGGTCAGGGTTCCGACCAGGCCCAAGGCAATGACCGCGGCAGACGCGGCTGTGCTATCACCGGAGGAGGTCAGAGCCGCGGTTCCCAGGCCGTGCGAGACGCTCCCCAGTGCAACACCGCGAGCGAGCGCGGGCATCTCGGGTCCAGGCCTCAGGATCATGGAGCCCAGACTAGCACCGAGGATGCCGGAAATGAGTACGCTCGCTACGGTAATGCTCGTATCCGCCTGCAAGCGCTTGGACGATGCGATCGCTAGTGGCATCGTAATCGAACGTGGAAAGAGGGCAGCTCGCAGCGCTGGTGTCCTTAAGCCCAGGATCCGACTCGCAACTGCCGTCCAGACGAGTGAGAAGATGGCTGAAAACGCGGACCCGCCGACGAGCGGTAACCATTGGCGACTGAGGAGCGCACGTGCGCGATACAGACGGAATGAGAGGGCGATGAGCGAGGGACCTAATAGCTGCATAAACCAATTCCCCGCAATGAACGGATAGCGTTCTAGTCGCTGGTACCAGCTGGCGTCCGCATTAACAGACTCGGAGAGCTCGATTCCACTGGCGACCACAGCAGTGAGACCTGCACAAGTAAGCACCGGGTGCAGAACTCGTTGCCATGGCTTGGGCACGGCGCGAGTACCCAGTCGATAGCTTAACGCGGTGACGACGGCAAGGAGCAGCCGATCTCGCCAGTACTGCGCTGGGGCGATACAGAGGATCGCCAACAACGAACTCAGTCCGAAAAGCACGGGGTCTGCGAAGGCACCAGCACGCTCCCGGGAAGAGCTGCTCGTCTCTGGTGCGAGATCCGAAGCACGGTTCTCGGCAAGCGGTGTAGATGCCCGCTCTCTGGACTGCCATCGCATCAGCGAACGCGTGACCGCGGCAGTCGTCCACAAGCCCGCAAGGAAACCCGAAACGATGACACCTGCTAGGGCTAGGAGCTCTCGCTTGGAAGCGCCTCCCGTATACAGACGAGCGGGCAACGCGACTAACGGAGGTGCAAAGAACAGCGGCATCCATTCAGCCAGAAAGGCCAGCGCTGGCTTCACGAAGCGCTCGAGCCCAACGAGTGCTCGTGCCGACCACGCGTGTTCCACCACACCAAGCAGCCCAACAAGCAGTACGAGGCCAGTGAGTGAACCCGGGAGCAGGTATATGTCTTGATCAAGGCGCCTTTCCAGGTACTTGAGGATGAGAACGGTGAGGCACCCGCGCCCCAGTGCCTCGCAGCGCTGCCCGAGCGTGCGGCTGGACGTGATGCACCCCGCTGACGCAGGTCGGTTTCGGTCTCGCAGGATACGCCACTTTTCCATCGCAAACGCATAGAGCTGATCAGTGAAGCGCTTGATTAGCTGTGTCCCGGACACGTCTGGGGCCTCCGCTGAAGAGCCAGTGCCCAGCTGCTGCGCTACCGGCACCAAGGCTTGTTTATCCAGAGCTGGCACCCAATTCACCTGTTGCAGGGCGATGAGTGCACTTGCAACTGCGAGAGCAGAGCGTACAGAAGGCCATCGAGTCGTTGTAAGCCTTGTATCGAAAAAAACTGGAACCTGTACTTGTGGTCGCATGGCGTGCGAGCGTTGCTGCCAGCGTGCGGCTTGCGAGTACGCAAAGGCACAAGCACAGCAGTAGCCAGGACACAGGTACCGGCACGCGCAAAAACACAGTCTCAAGTGCAGCAGACAGCACAAGCAAAAGCGCAAGCAAAGGCACGAGCAAAAAACACGAGCTCGAGTGCCCACAAGAGCACAGCATCAATTTTTTTCGAAAACATTTGCGAGCTTCGCTCCAACGAGACGTTCCGTTATACGCACGATACCTGGAGCAACGCCAATCACTAAAGCCGAGAAGCCAGCTTGAGCGTCATATTACGTTAGATTTCATTAAAGCAATCGCTGCTAAAGCTGTATGCAAGGGCGTCGTGCTGAACGTTGGCGGAGCTTCGGGTTACGACCACGCTGAGCAGCGTACCAGGGCGCCAGCGGTTTCTCACTGGCGGTTGAGGCGAAGCTTCCACACGAGACGCGCCTGCTTATGCAAACGCTAACGATTGGCGAGGTGGTGGAAACCTCGTCACTTTCGCGAATACGTTTGCATTCCAGTACAGCAGTTCCGTTGTTTCCTCCCAGAGACTCGAGGCTTCATCCAGTCACTGACGTAGCGGGCACCTAGTCTTCAGCGGACAGCGCAAGCCATCGTACAAGTTGTGCGACAGAGACGAATGCAAGCTCCTTCGACTTTCGGCTGACTAGAATGACGTGTACCTCGTTCGGAGGCGTCCTCCGTGCAGCGCTGCATGACAGGAAGCTGTTTACGGAAATGCGCACCCATGGGGAACTCGCCGATGCAGTATGCGTTCCACAACGGAGCTGGGTGGCGTGACGGGTGCTCGTCAGACGAGGCCCCAGTGACCGCGACTCCTGATGCAGCACTCTGGGCGCTGTGCGTAAGTGCTGCTTGTTCACGTCGAGCATGCCGATCAGCGTGCTGCCCAGCAGGCATTCTAGAAACTGCTCCATAGGCGGCGTGAAGTGTGCATACGGCGCGCGCGTCCGCAGCGAAACCCGCTGCGACACTCCCAGACAGCTATGAGAGCTCGTCACCCTGGTTGAATGCAGCTCGTTTGAAACGCGAGTTCCAAAAGCGACTGCTTATCCATCCCTGAACAACGCTATTCACCCTTGATTTAGCCAAGGATCAACAGGATGTGCGCATTCGTTTGAAACGCGAGTTCCAAAAGCGACTGCTTATCCATCCCTGAACAACGCTATTCACCCTTGATTTAGCCAAGGACAAACAAGACTCAAAGCAAGCTGTGCTGCGACCGTCCAACTGCATACCGCTCGCGAGTCGATCAGGATACCCCGTGTCCTGTGAAGCAGCAGCACTGTGGCACATCCGGGGTTCCAGAACCTCGTCTGTACGCCTGCGCATCGCTCGGGTGTATCCAGAGAGCGCCCTAGTCACAGACACGAAACCGAGGCATCTCATCAATTCCGTAGCTTCGACGCAGCGATGTGAGGTAACTTGCCAAACACGGTGGTCTTTGGAAAGGAGTGAACGCGAACAGCGCCTGGTATTTGTCCCCCTGATCCACCTGCACAGCTTCACCTGTAACGCTCTGTTCATTCACGAACGGAAGCAGAAACATATCAAAGCAGGCAAGGTCCTCCTCGACGAGTAGCCCTTTCGTCGGTGAGGAGGCCTCAGTTGTCGAAGCGCCGCTACCAAAGAGCCGCTCTGCGAGTTCCACTGCGCCCATGTCGGTTGCGGATAGACCACTCTGAACGAGCGACATCGCATCCAGGGGATCTGGTGTGCCTCCGTCATGACACCGCAGCCGCTGGACGTAGACACGAGCGCGCCCGCGTTGGCGTCCCGGATCAATGGTCAGTTTCAGGGAGTCGTGATCACGCTGTAGAGCATCGTGCCAGTGGGCAGCTGTGTGCGCCAAAATCTGCTGAAAGAGCCCCATGACAGCGCTGAATGCTTCTCGTGCCCAGTGCGTGTTCCCAAACACATACTGTTCCATTTCGGAAAGCGGTACGAACTCAAACCCGAAACATTCCCGCGTGTTGTGGTAGGTCACAAACGCACCAACCATGCGGCCTACGCGAAGCTGGAAACAGTACTTGATGAATACCGAGCGAATCATATCGTAAAATTCTCGCTCATAAGAGTACATCGGTCCACGCAAGTGCGTGATACGGTACTCCAAGTAGTCCCGGTAGTTGTCGAGATCCCAGCGAATCGGTGCAGCGGCTCGCGTTTTCAAGTCAAACGGCTCATCGGTGCGCGGGTGTCGGCAATCAATCTGCGCTCGCAGGACAAAGTCCCCGCAGCGGCTGTAGTTGAAAGCCTGGTCCGGCATCGGCGAGATCGCTTCGTCCGTCAAAAGCTGGGCCTGGGGACGCAGAAACTTGCGACAGAATGCACCGGGTTCCATGGTCAGCATGCGCTCCATCGAATGTCCCAGATCCATGAGGATGCTTTCGCGGTTCACGATGCCTTTGCATGCGTCAATCGCGATCATACCGTCGAGCGGTTGGAGAAGAACGCTCACCGGTTTGTGGGCATGCCTGGTAAAATGTCGAGGCTGCCGCTGGAAGAATTCGCTGAGACCCTCTAAAGTGGTCCCCCGAAAGCTGCTCACCAAGTGATAGAGCGCCGTCAGCACGCCCGTGATCGAGGACGTTGAGGCGAGGTACGAGGCACCTTCGAGGCGCGCCACCTCGCGAAGTGCGTCATCACGCGAAGCAGGTACATAGGGTGGGATGTTCTCCCAGGCGATTTCCGCCGGCTGTCGAATAAGTCGCAGGTAGGGATCAAAGTTGTAGCGCTGGGTCTCTGGGCACAGCAGCGGATGAACGCCCCCGTCTTCGACCACTCGGGAGAGGTCGTGCGCGAGGGTCGGCACACTCACATTCGGCAAACGTGCATTCGACGCTGGCGTGAGGGCAAAGCTGTTGTGCGGAGGCAGTAGCAGCTTCCACTGCCTGTCGGAGGCGATCAGCTCGGGGGGAGCGTTGCGCCACAACCGTTCCAACTCCCGCGCCGCCTGTCGCTCTGCCGCCTCGAGCGTTGTCGGCAAACGAGCCAGCGTCTCCGAGCGCCTTCGCTCTGAAAACGGAACCGGTACTGGACGCGTGCGATAGACGTAGCCTTTCGGGGGTCCCGGTGTCAGGGCACTCGACAGTAACGCTGTCGCCGGGTCGTTTCGCGTGCCTGTTGCCACGGGTGTCGGCTTGCGCTGCGCGGCCGGTACCTCCACGGCGACTTGTGGTGTCGACTGGGCCGCTACCGCCACTTGCGTTGCAGCAACAGCGGTAGGCACTTCCGACAGCACGCGCTCTAAAAGCTTTTCAGCAGTGGAACCTACTTCTGCCGCAGGTAGCAAGTCGAGCGCTGCCGCAGCGCGATCGAAACGGTTCGAGACGGATCGTCGCACGGGATTTCTTGGCCAGCGCTTGCTATGTATCAGTCGCCTGTGATCATTAGCCCAACGAACACAAGTTGCCGTCGTCATCGCCACAGCTCCTGGAAAGCAGGCGGTGTAGAGCCCGCGCGATGGAGCACAGGATGCCGAGGTCCGTTCTTCGAGCGCCGAGGCGCCTCCTGTGTGCCGAGCTCCCGCGTCTCCCAGTGTGTCGAGGCGAAGTACTCGCCCTGAACGTGTAGCATGCTTGCTCGCGAAGCCTCGCAAACAACCTAGCATGACTGGAGCGCTCCCCCCGTCTCTACACGATGAGCCGCCACCACCTGCCCAGCAGCGCTGGAAAAGCCCACGGGCGCACGTTGCGTTCCAGCGACGGCAGGCGGCTGCGGCGCGCCCGAGGCCAACCTGACAGGCGTCCAGTTCGCTGGTATCCAAAACTTGCTATCGAGAGGGTCTTCGTGTGCTCTGTGGCTTCGCTGTCCACAAATAAGAAGAGTCAGGGGCGTGGGACAAAAGGTTTCAGGGGTTGTTTGGAAAATTAGGGGCCTCACTGCAGATGCGCTGCTTGCACGGTGCGCTGAGCGCTGCGGGCGAGCGCCCAACACTACTGCACTCGTTACGCAACCGAGACGCCGTTACTCGGTGAAACCGAGAACAAGTTCACTCGTTTGATTGTCCGTAGTGTTGGCGAGTTGTGACGCATCAGGTAGCTGTGTTCTTGTGGGGTTAGCAAAGGGCGAGTGGCTGCTTTTCTGGGACGAATGGGCAGACCGGTGGTGTCTGTTTCCGGAGCGATGCTCGCTCTGTGACAGTGCGCGCTACTCACAGCGCGACGCTGACTGGCAGAACGTGCAGCAGCTGGGATACCTGTATATTATGGATTACAGTGTGTAGTTGGATAGGGCTTCCCGCCTTGATCCGCGCTGCTTTCTGACTAATGTCGGCGGCGTGCGCTGGAGCACGCTCTACCGAATACAGATCAGACAGCAGCGAAGCTTCTCAATGCGTAGAGGCGCCTGTAACTTGAAGCGCGTTACATTCTCGAGCGCGGAGTAGGAACGGCGGTGTTGTCAGGTTTGAAGGAAAACAAACTTTCGTTTTTCGTTTTTGGTGCTTGGGGCTGCTGTCGGAACAGAAAATGGAATGATCGTCGAGGACGATTTAACTCGGATGACGACTCCAAGCTTCATCCTTGCGTGCGACGCTCGGCCGCATACGAACCAAGGTGAGCGCGCAGTACCGGCCCGTGCTGAATCGCGTAGCCACGGTTGCAGCGCTTGATACGCTGACATTCGTCCAGCGACTTCAGAGGAATCACGGATGAAGCGCAGGCACCTGTTGACGGCTCTGCATGCGAGGCGATGGTCTCGGGACAAGGGCGGCTTTCTGGAGAATCTCGCAAGAGACATGATTCAAGCAGCAATGAGGAACCTCTGAGAAAGGCGTCCAGCGCCACGAACGCTGTTACTGATGAATCTGGGAGTTTGCGCACGGCTCGATACTCGTTGGCGGCCCTCTTTCTGTGGAACGTATAGAGGGCCGCTTCCAAAGCGTTCATTCGAAGCCAAGAACAAGTACGTGCAGGTTTCGCTACCGCCCGGAGCATATCGCTCACGATTTACGAGGAACGCGGTCGATAGATCACTGCATACAACGCGAGAGCATTCAATAAGAAAGGGCTGCTCCATTCAAATCCCCAAAGAGAACCAGGTAAACAAGCACTGTGCAGTTGCAGATCGGTTATTGACGCCTAGTGCAGGAATCGAACCAGGTCTGGGCAGGATGCTCTTGCGCAGCACATGAGCCGCTACACAATGCTCCCTGCGAAGCAACCGACTCTACCTCTTCGATATAGACGACGCGCAGTAGCAGGCATTATCTATGCATGGAGTCAGAATGCTCCTGATGGTCGGATACTGGGCATTCGAAGGCGCCAACCTGCGTCTATGTGGTGGCATGCTGCTGACTTAGCCGCTACGCCTATCGTCGACCAGGATGCCGCCATGACGCTGTGTGGAAACGCATTTGCGCATGTAAACAAGTCAAGGCCACAGCGTTGTACAGGGCTATGGTTCCCGAACCTGGTTCCAGCGAGTGCCAGAGCCAGAGTGTCCGGTAGCTTGGTATGCAGTGAGGAGGTTCTCGGGCGTTACGGTTATGGTCGCCACGAGGCCTCTGTGGTGTTTGCAGCGAGAGTCTGGGTATCGTGGACGACCACGTGCGCCCTGGCCGCTCACTATCCACTGATGGATAGCATACGGTGCCGACTTGGGAATGAATTGGTACCGGTCCAAGTACCGAACATTCGCGTGCAATCTAAAATTTGCGTCCCGTTCCCCTGCCTCCAGAATCCACCGACTGCTTACGATGGAGTTGGACAGACATGAGAGACCGGCGTTTGCAAAGCTAGATATAGCTGGGAGGACAATAAACCAGTCGCAGAATAAGCTCGCAAACGCCGGCGTTGATCGCAACCGGAACAGACGCAAAGTTTTGCGTGTACCCCCCGAGTAAACGAAGTGTTCCTGTTCCAAAACACTCCTGCTGAAACGGGTTATAGGCCGTAGCCGACCTAGGATCGAACGCTGCGATCCCGTGCGCTCCAGGTCAAACGTAATACCCTCGCACGCGTACACAAGTTTGCGCTATGGCCTCGTAGTGTTTCGCTTCGTCTGCCTGCCTTCTTACTTGCTCGGGGGGTCTCGATGCTTGCCTAGCGGAAACCGTAGTCCTGCGGCAACGTTCGCCACTGACTGCATTCTTGTTGTTCCGTCTCTGGGCGCAGTTGTCTCTACGCCCCGGCGGTGACGCGCAAGCCTGGGCTCACCAGCACCGCTGGGCACTGTCACTGCAACACGGGACAGCAAACACAGCACCAGAGGACGTGTGTGCCTGGCCGGCTCGCTGGATTCGCTCCGAACTCGATGCAGCTACCCGAGACGCCGATGTGGCAGCAGGTGCTGCAGCGCGTCCTCACGGAGCTAGAAACCCTTCGAATCGTGCACACCTGCCGCTCTGCGAGCCTGTACGAAGACGATCGGATATGGACGCTGATTCCAGCCCACTTTCGTGAGCAGATCTCGGACAGTACCAGCGCTGTGTTGCAGCAAGAGGGCGCTGCGCTGGCGGACGCACTGCTAGTACCTTTCGTCCACACGCCCGAGTCTACGACGTTTTCAGAACAGAAGGACGATCTCAAAACAACGCTGGAACTTGCTTACCAGCGCCTACCTCGAAGAAAAGCGCTACAAGTTCGGAAACTCGCGCCCCGCATGGGACAGCTTCTGGACCAGCTGGTATGTTTCGCGGATCACAACGAGGAGCATCTGCAGCTCGTGGAGGTAGGTTGCGGACGTGGTCTTGTTTCCCAGACCCTGAGCGTTGCACTTGGGGCGCAGCGAGGACGCCGCTGCCTCGACATCCTCGGCATCGAACAGGATCCGCGTTTGTGCGCGCTGTTCCGCCGCCGTTGGGCGCGTGCGCCTCAGCAGGTCGAGGCAGCGCGCTGCGCCGTTCGACACGCACGTATCGAGTGTGCGGCGGATATTGCGCGGCATGCGTGTCTTGCACGCGAACTTTGTGACAATGTCACGCATCGCAGCGTGATCCTGGCGCTGCACGGATGCGGTGCGTTATCTGCGTATGCGTTGCGCACGCTTGACTCGGAGCGGTGCACACTCCAGCCTGAAGCAGTGATCTGTATTGGTTGCTGTTATCATAAGCTCCGGTGTCGGGATGCAGTCGCGGAGTTGATGCCGGATGAAGCAGCTTGTGTGGAGTTTCCGCTGTCTCGTTGGCTTTCGCAGCTGGAGGGGTTTACGTTCAGCGCGCTGGCCTATGGTGGCGATGCGCTGATGAATCGGAGTTCTTTGTATCTGGCTAGCACGGATGCAACGGCACTGCGCAATCCGAATGCGATACATGCGCAGAAAATCCTTCGGCAGCATCACTATCGAGCGATGCTACAAGTGGTGCTGAGCAGCCTGGCTACCGCGGGGGATGCGGAGCTCAGGCGGCGCGCGCAGATGCTCCTCGAAGCCGAGCGGGACCCGCGCTGGGCGCTTCTACGTCGAATGGGTAAGCGTATTGACCAGTTCAACGATTTCGCGGCCTATGCGAGAGACGGCCTAGAGTGCCTGCAACTGCCTTTTGATCCAGAATTGGTGCAGGAGATTGCGGCGAAATACGATACGCCGCTGCATCGACATCGATGTTTCGTGTTTTGGACCTTGTGTGGCAGGTTGGCGCCCCTGCTCGAAGCACTTGTCCTACTAGATCGCGTTGTTTACGCCCAAGAGTGCGGGTATCATGCGTGGATTGAGGCGGCGTTTCCAGCAGAGGCGTCGCCCCGTAACAGGGCCATTATTGCGGTTCGTAGACAAGTCGCAGATCGATGTGCTCGCGCCGCATGATGCGCTGCAAAGGCGCGATCATGCAAAAGCGATCAACGCAAACGGCTTGTTCGCCGCTTTATACAGGGCATGCGTCACCGGGGCTAGGTTATCGGCAACGTGGACGAACGCTTCGCAATGAAAACGCGGAAACGAACGCGATTGCAGCACGAGCGCTGGTGCATGTACAGCAATGTTACGTGTACTCGATGACGCGCGGGTTTCGTCTCTTCTGGGTTCGCGGGGCCCACGAGTTGCGCTCGGATTCTCCTGCATGCATCATATATCCGTTTCTAGTCACGTGCATCGTGCCGCATCATCCGTTCGGAGCTCAGAAAAGCGACCTGTGTCGAAGTATTGCCTCAAGCTTAGCAGCAGCAGCAGCAGCAGCCTTGGCGTTGATAGCTGCAACCGCAACATGCGACGTACTCTGCGCGTTGCGGTTTCGCTGCAACTCTCCATGACCAAGATGACGCCAATGACGATACCGAACGAGGCGTCTTCGGTAACTTGAAAACCTAGGCATGGACCGAGTGGTGCAACTGCTTCCAGCCCATTCACCTCTGCGGAGCGTATTCATGTCCTAAGCGCTTCACCACGAAAAAACGGATTCGCTCCGTGCAAACTTACGTCTCGACCTTGAGCGGTTTCGCTGCGGCCGCTCGCGGAAGAATCGGTGCCTCTGGGGCAGCGCTTTGCGATTTGCAGCGCATTCCATTCGCTGCAGCTGGCATCTCGGAACGTGCAAGCAAGCCTAGGAATCGTATCCTGTCCATCCGTCGCGCATGTCATCCGCTCAACTTCCAGGAAACAGCAAGGATCCGATAAGGCACGCTGAAAGCGGTACCGTTATATTATCATCACCGGGCGCGACAAGTTCCACCACAGCACAGCACACAGTAAGCATCGCAATGCGCGCTGCCGCAGCAGCGACCCCGATGTCGACGTATCCCCACGCGTGGAAAATCGCGATGTACAGACACGATACTAGAAACGCGCTGACAATGAACACCGTGGTGCCGCCGATGGTTTTCTGCGAGCCACCACCCCGTGGTAGTGGCCATTTCGGTGTTCGCCATCGACGCCCAATGAGATCCGCCATCCCGTCCCCGACACACATTTGGATCAGGGCCAGGATCCCTACCGGTGACGGGCCGCGCCAGAAGAGAAACGTACATACCGTTGTCGCTAGGCAGTAGTAAAGCGGTCCTTTGAGCGCTTCACTTCGATCTCCTTGAACCAGCATCGATGCATTTGCGGTCATGGATTGCTCCGAGGCGCCGTCCTCATCGGCATGCTCTCGGATCCATTTCTGCATTGCTGCCTTTTGTCGCGCCAACGCATTCACCAGCGTGTCTTGACTTAGACCCAGACCTGCCAACAGAAGCCTCACCGAGAGAATCGCAGGCACCATGGCTGCAATGCCCTGCGAGCTCCTCGCAGCCATGCTCAGAAACGTCGACCACGACTGGAGGGAGACCCCCGCGGGAACCGCGCCAGCTGCGACGTGATTCTCGGCAAAGAGTGGCCACGACAGCATGAAGAGAGGCACACTGGTGATGTGAACGATCTTACGAGAGAGTGTTGACTCAATGTATCCGTTTGTAGCGAGCCAGTCCCATATTTTCAGCCACGCGTACGAGCCGATCAGAGCGAATACGGCGGCTGCCAGGTCGCGTGTGACGAGCGCGTTGCCGTGCACAACTTGAAGACTCTCGCGCGCCACTGTGCTTCCTGAAGCGTAGCAAGGCGCAGATAACGTCCCGACCAGTGCAGCGCCCAGCGTTTCCAGGTACTGCCGCCAGCGCGAAGCGTCCCTGCTGGCGAATACCCCCACAGACGGTAAACGACGCTGCCAGACGCTGCCTTTGACCTCGAGTTCGTGAGCGTGCCATCCAGTGAACCTAGAACGTGTTTCGTTATCCTGTCCGCCTCTGGTGCAGTGACGTTGTGCATTGCGCGGCACTTGGCCTCGGTTATCGGGCTGAAAGCAGCACGAGCCCCAGCATCGTCTACGCCAGACTGCTATCGTTTGCGTTGCGTTCGTCGGGTGCTGCGCAACATCCAGGTAGCGCCGAAGTGTACCAAGCGCCGGCCAAACGAAGCAGACACTGTCACCAGGACGTGCCCTACGGTGCACGAGCCGCATCCACTACAGCCTGCTCGGAAGCTCCCAGCTGGCTACCCGAGAATGGACGTCTCGAAAGAACGAACGTCGCCTTGGCCGCAGATCGGCGCGTCGTCGCCTGCCGAAGGCCGCAGCCGAACGCCCTATATTGGTAGTGGGTAGTATTGGTAGTACATAGGATTGGTAGTAGGATCGGTATCAGTAATGATGGTTTTCGTGGTTGTGATAATGCCTCCTGTGGCGAAGCGAGCGCCAACAGTGGGCGCAGTGAACGGAGCGCACAGCATCGATCTAGATATCGCTTTTAAGGGAACGAAACCTATTCAAGCGTTATGATACACAAACGTCTATCTGAACGAACGGAGATCCGTTTCGCTTTATCTGGTAGCAATGATTCATCCAGGATAGAGTCTGTTTGGGCTTGTCGAATGTACATCGTGAAAATTCGCTCTGCTGGAGTCTCTATTCTATAGAGAACGAAACCTACTGAAGCGTTATGATACACAAACGTCTATCTGAACGAACGGAGATCCGTTTCGCTTTATCTGGTAGCAATGATTCATCCAGGGTAAAGTCTGTTCATACGCATTCATCGTACATCCTGGGGAAATTCTAGCCAAGCAGCCAAAACGAAGTACGAGTAGCACCGCACCGCTGCTGGCAGACGCGGGAAACATGCGCTGGGGGTACGTGGCGCGCACGCCTCGCGCTTCCATCCATAGCGCTTTCCAGGCGAAACAGTGACACCTGGAAAGAGGCGATTTCCCGGAAACCTCGTGATTCAGCCTGGAACGATTTCCGATATGGAAAACTTCAAAACTCAGCGTCTCGGGGGTCAGGGTTCGCAACAGACCTCGGGAGAAACTGGCACTGCGACTACTGGCAGAAGGCGCACGGTGCGTCGCAAACGCGGCACTATCGGTGCCACAGTGCGTCGGCCGGTGCGAGCGAAAGGAGCGCACGACGTGCAACACCCAGCCGCTGCGTCGAGCTCGGAGAGCACTGCTCACAGGGATTCTTGGCATGGTCCGGAAGATGAGCATCCAAAGGGAGTGCTGGGCGCGACGCAGTCGACCAAAACAACCGTCGTGACTTACGAAACCAAGTTGGCGGCAAGCTTCGAAGAGCACCAGTCCCCGGCGCGTGTGCCTGTCGGACCGGCACAAACGCCCACGAACGAGGCGGGAAGCGCGAGCGGAACCATGCCATTGTCACCGCAGCAAACTACGGTGACACTGGGCACACCCAAGGGAGATCCCATGGCTCGGGCGCTGGCGCGCTGCAAGTCACCGGAGCGTCGTGGCCCCAGAACACCGCGGACTATCGAGCCAGCTCTGTCTGGCGAGCGCATAGGCGAGAATGCCCGGGCGGAGCAGGTGCCCAAGGCTCCGCACCGCGACGCCTTTTACGAAAAGGGAGCTGCATCTGTTGCGCATGAGCATTCAGAGACATCCGTTCCGGCAGAGGCGCCGAGCACAACTGATCTAAGTACCCAATCCACTATCAGCGTCGTCTCTCAAGCGGAAGGACCCAAAAAGCGCGTCCGAAAAAAGCAGAGACATGGACAAGAGCCGAAGAATGGTAGGATGTCTGCGAGCCGCCAAAAGCATGCGCATGCCAGTACGGATGGTGGTGCGCCTGAAGCTGCCACAAGTTCGCTTCTGTCGCGAACAGCGCTTACGGTGAGTCCTTCCCGCGGGAAAACTGAGCATGCTGCAGAAAGCATCAAGAAAGAGACACCAATTAGGGGTGCAACAGCGAGCAAGGTGCAGGAGGATAATCGGCGATCGGCCTTTGCGAGCAGCGACAAAGTGTGGCAAGAAGAAAAGGATTCAGCGGAAAGGCGTCCAACTCGCCTCGGGCACGTGTCGAAGAAGAGCGTAGCCACGGGCGCGAATGCGCCTATTGCAGACACCAAATCGGTATCGCCACCACTGCACCAACTGAGTGCTACAGACAAGGAGCGCTTCCATGCCCCGGAAACCGGGTTTGCGTCTACGACTAGCAGGCGCGAGTCGCAGACTGCATCAGAGTTGCAAAAGCACCAAATGTCTATGAAAGATGCGCATGCAAGCAGCGAGCGCAACGAACCGTCACGGAAGAAGCGGGCCGCTGCGCTGTTACAACCCGCTGCGCTCGAGACAGACGCGCAATCGGGTACAAAGCACAGTAGCCCCTATCGAACAGCGGCATCAGCGCCGACGATAGAAACTAGACAGAAAACGAAGCGCCCTGTAGACTCGAAACCAGCGCTGGAACCTGCAATGCCGCTGAAGAGACCAGCCTCTGAACCAGCTGGTGTCGACACGGACCCCAGACACCATCGCTCAGCAGAGGCGACTGTAGCGCAGCTGCCAGCCGAGCGTCGTGGTACGAGGCGCGTCCCAGCGAAGCGAGATGCCACCACCGAAGCCCAGCCTGCACCCCCGTCTCTGGATCACGATGCAGCTGAGCGCCTTGGTGACATACGTTTCAACGATCAGTGGATTTTATTTTTCGATCATGACAAGGGACGATTTTATCCGGTCCATTTCGCCATTCATCCGAACGCGGCTGACGCTGCAGCCATGCACGCTGAAATTGAAAACAACGCCACTTTACAGCAAGAGCTCCGTGAGCTCGTTTTCACTATCTGTCGCCTGCCGGTTTTGCCGCCACGATGTATTTTGACCCCCTCCATGCTTGTTGAAATTGTCTTGGAGGACAGAGCCGATCTGCGCGGCTTGCTTGCTGGCAAATATGCGCTCTGGCGCGGCGATGTACCCGTATTGCCGGACAAGTTCTGGTACACATTTCTTATTCAAAAACTGCTCTGAGCTGACGTGCACGTTGATGTTGTCGTACTTGCACCGCCACTGCTGGTCTCTGGTGATGCATTCCGCATCGACTATACGTGAGGATACAGACGACGACGTGGACACGCATGGAGTGCATTTTTCTCCCGTCAGCGCCTCCCAGAGGCAAGACTGTTCCGAACTCGCCGTCGTTGCCTGCGCTTGGAGTGCAGCGAGCTCCAGCCGCTGCGTGCTCAGGCTCTGAGACGTTCCGCACTGTGAATCGATTGCATACGGTACGCAGACCGACCACTGCAGCTGAGTACGGACGCGATGTTCGGGAACGCGGAAGCATTCGCAGCGATCCCCACGATGCTAGAGCGACCGGTTGCGTCCGTGCTCGGGATGTTGTCGTCTCGGCTCATGTATTGTCGGGCGCAGGTGGTACCGACTTGGAGTCCCCGATGGGTAACTGCTCCTTTCGGAAGCTGCACGGCAGGAGCGCCTCTAGCGACGACACGAGGTATCGACACCGCTGGGCACCGCTCGCTGAGGCGTCAGCAACGTCTTCCCAGGTATTCGTGTGCAAGCTAACGAGAACAAGTTCAGCTTCGGGAGCTGCATGCTCAGCGAGCACCTGTCGACACGCTCCGCACGGATAACAGACCCCGACGCTGTCTCCCTGAACGCCACGAACCCTGGGCGCACACACCGCAACACAAACAATACGAACTTGGTCTGTTCGCCCTCGCGCTGTCCAGCTGGACGTGCAGCTCGCATAGAGGTTGCCAACTGCAACCCTCTCCGCACACATACTTAAACCATAGGATGCGTTTTCGACGTTGCAACCGCTGGCGACGACACCGTCGCTTGTAGCAACGGCAGCACCCACGGGAAACTTGCTGTAAGGAGCATACGCTCGAGAAGCAGCCTCCAACGCAGTTTGCACGGTTACCTGCTGCAGCTCCGTGAGCTGATCGAAGCGGAGCAGTCCAGAACCCATCGCATGCAAAAGCGCTCTCTTCTGAATCTGTTTGCTCCGTGAAACGAACCCACTTCCTCCAGGAGCGCGAGTGCAGCCCGTTTTACCGGACGCCGAGGTACGTGGTCCTCCACCGATACGTATGTGTTCCGCCAGCCCTTGGTCTGTGGTGCCGACACCGCCCTATCGGCCCACGGAGAACAGGTGCTTCATGTATTCACTGGAACATGTTCGAGTTCCACGTCGCAGTCGTCGCGTGCACGGCCTCGGCAGTGCTGCTGCTGCTGCTGACGACATGTAGCGATGATGTTTCTATCACCAGAACGTTTTGACGGATTCCGAATTGCCAAGGACACGACGGATATCGGCGACCGGGAACGCGTTAACCAGTTCGTAGGATACTTCCCGGTCCCGCGTGCAGCAGTCGTAGAAGGTAAGCGTGGAGCCCTGAGTTGCTTGCTCTGTTCCTGTCTTTCGATTCTTTCCGAATTTGGTTTAGAGATACGGGTTCGATAGTCACAGCGCAGCAATTAGGGCTTACGGATTCATCTAGACTCTGCGGATTCTCTGTCGGGTTTCCAGAGGGGCTTTTCCGACGCTTTGCCACTGGCGTTCTTGACTATACTAGAGTCGAGATGATTCGCGGCAATTGCGAACACGGGTTCGTATCGTAAAAGGTACCAATGTCCGATGCATGCGTACAAGCCTGGACTCTTCGCAGTACCGTACGTGTCGCGTGTTCAAAGCATGCATTCGTCGAGTATTCGATGTTTGCGTTGCAAGGGAACTCGTGGGTACTGCAACACGCGCCCCCAGATGTCCAACGTAAAGACTCGACATCGTCCACTGACGAATTGATCACAAGCTCGTTCCAGAAACTGCAAGAACTTGTCAAATGAACGATTTCACTCGAAAGAGAAATTTTCTTCTCTTTAATGTCATCAATGATGCGGCATTTTTTGCTGCAATTGGGTAATTTGTACGGGATGAGTCGCTGGATTTTCCCGTCTCTTCTGTTTGCATGGAAAATTGTCAAGAATTTGGAATTCATCCACCACAACAAGCGCATCTTGGAGAGCGTGCGTCAGCGCTTCGCACGAAAGGAGCGTGGAAACATCGATATTTCTCGATTCGATCCCCAGCCTGGATCTCGTTTCCGATACTCGTTTCATCACGTACAACACCGCGCTCTGGGAATCCTTGATCACGTGAAACAACCTGCGCTCGCAAGTGATGCGGACAGCCTACCCGCCCTGGAGATCGCCTCTCACAAGGCCGTGATCCTTCGGTACGGCACCGCGCACAGCAACGGAAGAGTGCGTCGAAGAGCACCCTCTGTAGCTGTCAAACGCCTGCGCAACGCAATGAAGCGAACCTTCACGTACCACCGGGCGGTGCTCTGACGAAGAGGTATCCTAGCCATATGGGAACACCTGACCACTGCCAAGTGTCATCGATGCGAACATACACTGAGGCTGCATACAAACGAGATGAACTTAGAAGGCGACGTGTACATGACGACTTTCATCCGTTCATCAGGTGCGTCATTAATAGCCAGCAGCGGCGTCATCGGGACTCGAATGCTGACATCAACACGTTTCGACTTCGGACAGCAGCGCTGAACGGAAAGGAGTCAACTGCGAATATATATCGCTGAAGATAAGAGCAAGCAAATTTAAGCAGTCACAGAAAAAGCCTACAAAAACTTGTACATATGGCAGTAAGAAGAGACCCAAACGTTTGAGTGTACACCAGAGTTAGGAATCTCCTTCCGTTGTAGGCGGAGCAGGGGATCTGTGCCCGCTTCGTGCAGCCGGCGATCCGACGACGCCCGTGGAGCGCCCCGCCGTCGCGCCCGCGCGTCGATCGCACGCGACAAAGCGCTGCGCTGGGGCGGCACCTGCGCTCAGCGACACCCGGATTCCAAGACTCGGAAATACTTCTGCTACTGCAACTGTTACTGCATCAGCGAGGTGCTATGGGAGCTATGGAACGCACGCCGGGTGCATTCATCACAACTTGGAGCAGCCGATTGAACGTCTCGGTTAGGAGCTTCCGAGGCGCACCAGCGGCGAATACACTCGATGTTCGCCGCGGCAACAGCGAGCGAGAGCGCTTCATTCTTGCGCAGCCGCCACTACGTCCAGCAAGACGTGTGCAACCTATCCGGGACTGGCGTGACCAACGCCCAGCAACCGTTAAAGAACAGCGCTCGCGGGCGCTCAGCACTGTCGCATCGCTTAGCGTCGGAGACGTCACACTTGAACACGTTGGCGCTGAAGGCACGACTTCCTATCGCGTTTATCTGCGAGTGGCACGCGGCGACCGTCTTGAGCGCATCTCGCCGTGGCATGACCTGCCGCTATTTCCACGTGGCAACGCAGAAACGCTTCTTTTCGTAAATGAAATTCCGAAAGGCACCCGTGCTAAGATGGAAATCGCAAAAGATGAACCACAGAACCCAATTAAACAGGACACGAAAAAAGGCGCTCTGCGTTTCTACGAATACGGACCTTCGCTGATCAACTACGGTGCGCTACCGCAAACCTGGGAGGATCCTGCTGTCGTGCACACCGAGAGCGGATGCAGTGGCGACAATGACCCGCTGGATGTTATCGAGATTGGATCACAGGCCATGCCGACTGGGGCGGTGTACGAAGTGAAGCCTTTAGGGATGCTCGGCTTGATCGATAGCGGCGAATTAGACTGGAAGTTGATCGCTATCCGTACGGAAGATCCGAAAGCCGCTCTCATTCAAGGTCTCTCCGATATGGAAGAGCACTTTCCTAACCTTCTTCACCAAGTTCGTGAGTGGTTCCGCCTCTACAAAACCGCAGAGGGTAAGGGCGAGAATACCTACGCGTACAATGGGAAGGCCCTAGACGTGTCGTTTGCGCTGCAGATCGTACGCGAGGCCCACGAGAACTGGCGCAAGCTGAAGAGTGGTGAACGCGCAAATACTGAGCAGCTCGCCCTGTCATAAACGCAGAAATCGAGGCGGATGCGAGCAGGGCATGCAATGCTTTTCTTGGTTGACGGGGTTCTGGGTGGGTTTCCCCCGATCACTGGCGTTCGCGCACCTATGCCGCACAAAAGCAAGCATCTTTTCGCCAACGATGCCACGGTGCATCCAGTGCTGTTACAGAACCCGGGTGCCGGGAGACACTGTAGCTGCCTTCTGTGGCAACCCCTGATTCACAAAATCGTCAACGGTTCAGTGAGACGCTGCTGTCGACGGCTTTGTTGCGATCATTACCATCATCATTACCGTCGTCGTCGTCGTCGTCGTCGTTGGCTCGTGCACCGGGCAGCGTGTCGGGTGCAAAGCCACCTTGCTTGAGACTATATACAATTTTCTCCCGCTTGATCTGCTCCCGCACATCCTTTGGCAAACAGAAAAGCCCCGTAAACGATATGCCATCCAAAGTGCGCAGCGCTGCCTCCCCGAGACGTTCCGCAATCAGCCGCTCCACTGCCTCGACAGCAGCATCTCCGTGTACAACCAGCGGTTTATCGCTGGCGACTGCAAAACCCTGCGGACTCCCGTAGGAAGGAATGAACGCCTGGAACGGATACACCGAAGCGAAGACGGCTTGCAACGTCTTCACGATGCGCGGATGCATTGGTGACTCGTTGAGGCTTGTCGGACCCGCCTGGGTGACGAAAACGCCATCATGGTGCAGTCGGCCTTTCACCGCTAGGAAAAATTCTCGTGTAAACAGCGCCAGACTAGGACCGTGCTCCAGTGGATCCGTCAGATCGCTCAAAATCACGTCGTACTGGTCAGTGCTTTTCTGCACAAATGCCCAGGCGTCGGTTGCGTGCACCTTCACCCGCGGGTCATGAAGCGAGCCGTGATGAATCACGCTCAAGTGCTTCTTACATGCCTGGATGACCTGATCATCAATATCGACGATATCGATTCGTTGAATCGTATCCCATTTGAGTAGCTCACGCGCTGCACCGCCATCGCCGCCTCCGAGAATGAGTACGTTTTTCGGGGAACCGTGCAGTAGACACGGCACGTGACACAGCGGCTCATGGTAGAGCGCCTCGTCACCCGATGTACACTGCAGTTTACCGTCGAGAAAAAGAGCTTTCCCGTAGGTACCAATATCCGCTATGACGAGGTCCTGGTAAGCGGTGGACTCGACGACGTCTACGCGGCGCACGCCGTGCTGGTACACATCAAACGGCGTGATATACTCGGAGAACCACAGGTCCGCCTTGACTTGTGCACCTGGCATTTTCCGGTGGCAAGTGCGCTGCGCACCTGTAGGCTCCGCTCCAGAGCGTTGCACCTTCGAACGAATGCCGTTGCGAGCTCGCGCACTGCAGCAGGAACTGGGCCCACAGGTCGCAGATGCCGTTTCAGTCCCGCTCGCGTCAGAGTGTCAAGCCTAAATTTATCTTGATGCTCTCTATGAAAAGCCAGATCTATACAGATAAGGCGTACCTGCGCCCTATCCTGGCGTACTACCCCCGTGTTGAACGCAGCAGAGGCGTGCACTCGTGTTGATGCCCGCGAGTGCCAGCGGCGGGCGCCGGCGTCGTCGACCCGCTCTCGCAGATCGTTTCGCTGCACTGCGGTGTGGCGACACAGCGTGCAACACACCATGAGAACATCATTATGAACACGAACTTGAACAACACTTGTTACGAATTGGTGTGTGTGTTCAGGATGCCAAAGCATCGATCGCACTGATGTATGAACACGAACTTGAACAACACTCGTTACGAATTGGTGTGTGTGTGTGTTCAGGATGCCAAAGCATCGATCGCACTGATGTATGAACACGAACTTGAACATCACTTGTTACGAATTGGTGTGTGTTCAGGATGCCAAAGCATCGATCGCACTGATGTATGAAAACGAACTTGAACAACACTCGTTACGAATTGGTGTGTGTGTTCAGGATGCCAAAGCATCGATCGCACCGATGTATGAACACGAACTTGAACAACACTCGTTAAGAATTGGTGTGTGTGTTCAGGATGCCAAAGCATCGATCGCACCGATTACGAGGCGAAAATGATTTCAGGGCAAAGTCGCATTTTTTCGAGGTAACCCCGTGTGCTGGATGCCCCATTGTGCGACTGCACCTGTTCACAGCTCTATCGATCGTTCTCGTCTAGGCCTGTGCTGCTCCCGGCAGAGCAGCTGCTTCGCATGCCGCCATTTCGGGACCTACAGCATACACCCAGCGAGCGATGGCTCTTCTGGGTGCAACACCTCCGAACGACGCTTGTAACGTTGGGATCGTGTATGCGCAGAATGCATCCCAGATGCATAGATCGTGTTCGCCTTGTGTGGACCATTCGTCAAGCGCAGCGTCGTGTAGCCACACCACACCCCGATCAGGCGAGTGCGCATACCACCAAACCTCCGCAGCGCAACGCTGTGCGCACCAGAGACGTACACCGGGGAGACGAACGCGCGCCCTGCACTGTTGCAGCGACCCTAGTGCGCGGATATGGGGCTTTGCTCGGGCTCGCGCATCGACCGGAGCGCCCCGATGTGTCTGGATCATGCCCTTGACCAGGCACTAGACTGGGTCCTAGAGCAGGTACGCATTCTTTGTTTACAGGGGCCGACTCAAGTTACCCCCGGATGCGCGTGTCCAGACTGCAGCTGGCACTCTGAGGCTGCCCCAGTTCCACGGCAGACGTATCAAGTCCCAATGACATGAGAGAAAAACGGGCGCACGCAGTGAACACCACCGAGATCGGTATCGCGGATATCCGATCGCCAGGCCAACAGCGGCTCTCTCTCGCTCTAAAGCGGCGACAGAACGGCCTTGGGATGCCTTCACGGACGTCGACGGCAGGAGAGACGCTCTGTTTCAGCGTCCACAGCGGAGCGCGGCTGCGAGGCGGTATGGCTTGCGCGCGCCGTCGCCGCAAGGACGTTACGAATTTGATTTCCCCTTGAACTTGTAGTTCACGAGTAAGCACGGTATTCTCAGTGTTACTCGAACTGCTCTTGAGCGTGTAGTTGACTAGGAGGGCGTGAACCCTGACACTCATATTATTTCCATTTCAACGTTTACTTGATTCGAACGACGGCATCCATATCGTCCAAAAAATGGCCTATGCTTCCACGGTGGCTAAAGAGGCTGCAAATCAAATGGAGGAACAAAGTCGCAGGTCGACCAACATCAAAACTTGGAGCGACAGCCGGCTCCAAATGTCAGGTACAGCAACCCATGGCGCCTGCCGGCTGCTGTGTGGCAGTTCCGAGCACACCACGGTCGACGGCGACGCGTCTTTCCACTGACGACTACCCTGTTTCCGAAGCGTCCAGCCAGTTTAAACCTCAGCTCCTGGAAGACTGGGTCATAGACTTGAGTGCTGAGCCTTTGCGTCTTTCGGGAGCAGCCGAGCATCCCTGCGGTGGCCTGTTCGAGAAGGGCCTCCATCGGTCGCTCGTTGTGGACGCGCTCTGGCAGCAAGCTGTCGAGTCTGACCGAACGCCAGCCCGAACATGCGCCCAGTACGATGCAGTGCGTTACCTGCCGGTAGATGGCACCACAGACGTGTTGCTTCCGCAGACACATGCACGGGACTGGGCATACGCCCCGCCCGCCGACGCCAAGCAGCCTCGGTCGGCGTTACTGGCTCGGCGTCGATGGACAGAGGGTAACCTCATTGTGGGCAGGAGGCTGCAGCCCCTGGTTGGTGTCCAGGGTTCTGGTTCCGACGGGCGCTATGTGTTTCTGGCACCCGCCGTGTCCACAGAAATGCAGCAGCAGCAGCAGCAGCAGCGTCCGTCACCTGCTGATGGCAATGCCGCTGCTCATCACTTGGTCGGCTCTGAGCGGATCCCGACCGAGATCCTGTCCGAGGACCCATTAGATCTGGTAGAGATGCTGGCGCTCGCGCTAGACCGGCAACAAGTGGAAGCGAACTGTGGCCAGCAAGCTGAGCGAAGCGTACATGAAACCGGATACGAGACGTCGGACACCAGGCATCAGCGCAGGCAGGCATCGCTCCACGCGAGCGAAGCATCACCGCATTCTTCGGATGGTACGCTGCACGATGCTGAGGCTGGTGCCGCTGCTTGCGCCCCAGTCGGCGATGCTTTCCGCATGGATAACATATCTACAGCGTTTGTCGCTGATAACGAGCAGGAGCTGCCCGTTGAATCCAGCGAACTCACACGTGCACCGCTATCACGCCGAGCGCTTGTTCGCACCGTCCGAAGCGTTGCCGAGTATATTCACGCCGTGCTGCTCCGTTGGACTAGCGATGATCACGCAGACGGTGGCGGTGGTCTCAGCGCTGCACCCCGCGAGCTCGATGAACTCACCACGGCAGGTATCGTGGAACTGCTCGAGATCCTGCTCTGGAACGAGGGCGTCATCATCCTGAACGATACAGACGGTCTCACTGCAGCGGTTTACGGAGCCTCCGCGTTGGCAGACTTGGCACTCTGTGCACCGTACGAAACGCTCGTAGGAAGCGCCTCCGTCCTCGAATGCCTCCGCCAGACGATTGCCGCTCAGGAACGGTACCGCTTTGGTCGGCCGCCTTCGCCATTATCGCAGCTGCTGCTACGTGAAGCTTGGCGATGCCTTCGAAATATCACTGGAAATACACGAGTCGCTAATCGACTTGTCTTTTTAGCGCAAGATGCAGAAAGAAACAAGGAACCGTCGCTCATCGAACTCGCGCTGCTCCTGAGTGACAATGCGGCGATACCGGCTGCGATCGCCGTCGAGGCCTGGGCCTGTATACGCAACTGGTGCGCTGCTGCCGTGGAGCCCGTGGATCCCTCTCAACCGAGCAGTTCATCGACGACGACGACGACGACGACGAATGTCCCTCGTCGCCAGCCGATGACATCGAACCCGTGGGCCTGTTTCATGCTCTTGGAGAAAAGCGAACACGGTGCGACCTTGTGGCGTCTGGCCACCCGACACGCTGCCCTTCTCGAGACAAGTACCAGCGACGATGCATGCTTCCAGCATCGTCAAGCACTGGAGCAGCTCTGGGCACTGATTTCGGTGATGCTCACCACGCTCAATGAGCATCAATGGAAACATCTCGACGGCATCGGACTCCTCGAGGCCGTGGAGCATGTCCTGCAAATGCCTTGGCAGTTTGAGCGGGATCCGTTCTCCATCGAAAGCGCTGTACCAGCAGACTCGCTCCTCGATACCAACGCACGGACGGTACCGTTACTCGTACGCCAGTACGCGCTTCGTTGCGTGCGGCTCCTAACTGAGCGCGAAACAGGGCTCCGCACCTGGTTGCAATACACGCGCAAGTGGAGCATCATCAGGCCCAGTGAGAGCGTCCCGCTTTTGGCAATAATCGTCAAGCACTTGACGTGCACGCAGATGAGTGAGCGTCCCGCCTATTATGCGCTTGCGATCCAAGCGGGAGAGGTGCTCACGACCCTGTGCCGCTACGGCTCCGTTCGTGGCGACCTCCTCCAGACGCCAGGCCTAGTACACGGGCTCGTGGGTCAGTTAGCAGCCCAGTCACTGGACCTGCTGGCGCAAAGTCCTCAACAGGCAGCCGCTGTACCAGCCGTCGGTGCTGAGCGCACCCCAGCCGCAACGCACGCGCTTCCCAGGAACCAAAGCTGGGTCCAGGATAGAGTGTACCAACCCGAAGCCTTCCAACAGCAGTTGATGCTGGTCTGCCTCCAGGCGCTTACGGACCTCGCAGCACTGCCGCAGGCGTCACCAGCGATTCTCAGTGCGTTGGAACACTACGGTGGCGTTCGGTTCCTGCTCGACTCGTGTCAAGTGCTGGGGTTGCACCCAGCGATTCGTTCCAGCGTCCGAAACCTGTTGCTTGCGCTGCGATCCCTGCTCACGGAAAGCAACACGACACGAAGCCCTGACGTCTTTGATATAGAGAGCGTTATCCAGGACATTTCTCGAACGGCGACTTTCTTGTGCGGTTTCAGTAGTCGTACGCGTCTCGCGCTGGAGCTCTTCGCCGTCCAACAGCGACTCAGCAAGGCGAGTCTAAGCCGCTCTGTATCCAGCAGTGCCTTGTTGCTGCAGCGACGCACTTGAGTGTGTGCTGCGACCGAGGACCCGCGGAAGCGTCGTGCTCCAGGGTGCCGCATCCTGTGAGGTCTCTCCGACTGCAGCTTCAGCGCGGGAGAGTACATGCGTTGCGTATCGTGCGACTCGGGGGGCAGCGCTGGTGTGCGGACAGCACGCTCCTCAAAATCAGCAGCAGCAGCAGCAGCAGCAGCAGCAGCAGCAGAAACGATGTTGCCTGCTAGTTCAGCCTAGAGCTGCTGCTTGGAACGAGTCACTGGGCACCAAGGTGGCACTTGACGAGGGGGGCGGGTCTTCTGTGGCGACGTCTCGCCCGTTCCTGTCGACGTACTTGGAGCCTGTCTCCAGCGCGGCTGGTATATCGGTAAGCCCAGGGTTTCCCGAGTCACCGACGGTGTACTCAGAGACGCACGCTGGTTTCAGTCGCTTGCGGAAATGAGGCCAAAGCGCACGCTAGTGATGCCTCCCCGTTATCGAGCATGGCGGGCCTTGTCACTCAAACGCCTCATAAGCAGCGGTTTCCGTGTTCATCCGGGGCGCAACTAGCTCTCTTGCAGCTGCTTTTGAGCGAAATCTGTATACTTTAAAGTGAATGCCGTTCTTGTGGACGCCTTGGATGAGCCATGCTGTCAGGAGCGGGCATTCGTCTACCCCAAGGTCTAGTGCATCTCTGGTCGACAGCGAAACGCTGAGCGGAAATCGTTTCCGATGGCGCTTGGATCATGACAAAAGCTACTCAGTATGAAAGGTCGGTGCAGTCGGTCTGCGATCAAATGGCTATGGGCAGGGAACCGAGCCTACGCACGGAAAGTATGCGTTGTGCGGTATCGACAGAGAGGCGCAACGGTTCGCGAATACACTTTTCAGGCGCCGCAATGAGAGACGTACCACTCAATGGGGCTTCGCATCGAGCTGTATTTCCGAGCAAGCGTTCCTGTTCTGCTGCAGCGTTGCCTGATGGGCTGGTCTTCCATAAATCCCGGGCCTTGAACAGGTCCCTGGATCCACGGCAGCAGCAGGGGAACAAGATAGCGTCTGAACGCTGAAACAACCAGCGAATGGCGCTCCCAGGCGCATCCTGTGCGGATGCATCGACTCGACATTGTAGAGACGCGTCAGAAATTCCATATCATGATACATCTGTACGGCCACTACCAGAAAACTGCATCGTTCATAGCCGCTTCGAGCGGGATCCCGTGGCACCGCCAGCGTCCAAGGAAAACAGTAAGAGCAGGTCCGCCAGTCGACTCGATTGATTCTCTGTACCAGAACTGCCGAGTGCATCCTCTACCATGCTCCGTTTCTTGTCCTGAAGCAAGAGCATACGCTCCTCGACAGAGTCTCGAACGATGTAACGCCGAATCTGTACAGTACGAGTCTGTCCCATTCGATGAACCCGATCCATGGCCTGCTCTTCTACATAGGGATTCCACCAGGGATCCACCAAAAAGACGGAGGAGGCGGCGGTGAGGTTCAAACCAACGCCTCCCGCACGAAGCGAAGCTAAGAGCACGTTCATCCGTCCAGTGGCGGTTGCGGCCGAGGTAGACGGATTCATCGTGGCAAACGCCTCGAGTACCGCTGTTCGTCGGCTCTGGGAGAGCGTGCCATCAAGACGCCCCACTTGAAACAGCGTTCGAGCGTGCTCGTGATTCCATGCTTGCAGCGCTCGTTCAATCAGGTCTAGCATACCGGTCCACTGGGAGAACACCACACATTTGCCGTGCCGAACAGGATCGCGCTCGAACGCCTGCACTGCTTCGACGAGATCATTGACGAGTCTCGCGAGCTTGGTGCTGAGGAAGAAACCCCTCTCCAGGTCGACGCGAAAGCGAGACCGACGCGGCGTACTCATCACATCGGCAAAAGAGCAGCCTTTCCGACACACGGGACATTGGGCGTTCCCGTGTCGATTGCTCAGCAGCAACGTCAAGATGCAGTCTCGACAGAAGACATGCGCGCAGTTCCGTAAAGCCACTGCGTCATCGATGCTCTCCAAACAGATCGGACACAGGGGTTTGGTGTTCGTACTGGACTCGATGGAGCGCTCATCGTGCAGACTCTGCTGCAACTGGCCCGCCAACGTTTCCAGGTACGTGGTCGCCTGGTCTGATCCTCGGCCTTCCGTCAAGCGTTGCATAAACTTCTGCACATCCTGGAGAATATGCAGGTCGCGTGCCGGGCAGGACATGATCAGGAGCGGATGATCGCAGAGCTGTCGAATGCGCATCAACATTTCAAATACCGTCGTCAAGTAAAAGGTGATCTGATTGTCTGCCAAAAACGTGGAAAAGCGCGCTCGACTTGCCTTGTAAACGGCATCATAGAGCTGTCGTTCGGCAGCAGATAGGTCTACGTATACGACCTCCGTCTGCTTGGCGGGTAGCTCCAGAATCGGTGCACCAGTGTGCTCGTCCAGTGTGCGCTTCGTTCGACGTAGCATCAGCGGTTGAAGAATCGATGACAAAAGCGAGAGCGCTGCCTGCATCTTTGCCGCTTGACCTGACTCGAAGGGACGCGCTATGTACCGTTTCCAAAGCGAGGCATCTGACCAGGGTTCCACCGCCAGAAACCGCAACAGCGGATAGATGTCTTCGAGATTGTTCTGCAACGGGGTTCCCGTCAGAGCCCAGCGGTAACGGCTTCTCAGGTCGAGCACGGCACGAGAGCAGCCACTGCTGGGATTCTTGATGACATGCGCCTCGTCCAGGATCAGTCGATGCCAGCGAAGTGCGTACAAACCGCGCGCCTCCGCGGATTCAGTTTGTTGGGTGCTTTTCCAGGTCGAATACAGGGTACCGTAGGTGGTAATCACCACCTGAAAACGCGCCAAGACCAAGGGATCCGTCTCGCGATCATTCGCGTAGTAGATATGGACAATGAAATCGGCATCATCGGCGACATGAGTGTTGAGTTCAGCGCACCACTGACTGAGAATCGACATGGGGCAGACAATCAGCGTACCGCCACAGCAGCTGTCGACGAGCGACCGTCTGGTTTGAGCTGCGGCTGCGGCATTGGCAGCTCGACGTCCACCAGCCTTCGTATCGGACTCGTTTTCGCGGTGCGACTCGGTGGTGACGCGCTCGGGATGCTTCGTGAACAGCGCTGCCTGTCGGTCGAGTCGTGTCTGCTCCTGGGGAGGTCGTGGGTTTGCCAACATTAACGAAATCGCTTCGACGGTTTTCCCGAGTCCCATTTCGTCCGCTAGGATGCCTCCGGCTACCGCCGGCGACGTCATCGGCGGCTGCAGCGATACCCGGCCCGATACTCGATGCTGGAAGTAGCGCGTTCCATCGGGGAGACGCTGCTCCCGCCAGGTTTGTTGGGTATCGTCGCTACTTGGAGTATGACTTGGAGCTCGTTCGCGAGCAACCATCCAGTTCAGGGCACTCTGCTGGTACGGACGCAGCGTCGACGCCAACAGTGGCGGCACCGGCACCGGTGGTGCATCAACATGGACGTTTTCGGCAGCGGCTAGGATCCACTGGACGGCGTCCTCGGGGCGGAAGGCCTCAGTGCGTAGGCACTTGGTTACCGAAGCGGAGCCCCGCTCTCCGGGTGCTTCGATTCGCGCCTTGGTATGGGTAATGGTATCCGAACTCAGAGCCGTTGTTTCGTTGGTGTCCGTCCCTGAACCGGTTAGGGAGTGGAAGAGCTGTGCAATCCAGTGCGTGAGTGCATCCTCCTGGTCCGCGTCGAAGCCTGCAGGTCGCCGACCGCTACGCTCCCCGGGTGCAGCGAAGGAAAACATAGACTTGGCAGCAAATATGGCAACCTCGGCAATAAACACACAGGCGAATCGAATGTGCAGCGGGCAGTCCACCGCTCGAGCTCGCGCTATAATCAGATTGGCGCTCTGCAAAGCACCGAGGCAAGTTGGTAGATCGAGCGCTTCCAGCGGCTCAAGACGCCCAAACTCGCGGCCGTGCTCAGCGGTGCACACCCGCACTGCGAAGCGCAGTCGCTGACGCTGCCGGTTGCGGTTGTGACGACCCAGACTTCCCGTTCCGTTGGACATAATTGGGCTCACCTTGAGCACCAGCTCCGCGCCACTCGTCACCGCCATGGGCTCAAGCGTGGCAGTGGCGCGAACCGGGACTAGAATACTGCCGAGGTACTTGGGCCAGCGCGTCGTGCCTCCTCCGTGCTCTGCTCGCAGCGCCACCAGTTGTTTCTGGATCCAGGGTTCCAACGAGTCCATATCCTCCACCGGGTCTTGAGGCGACGCACAAGAGGATGCTGGTTCGCTTTCTGGCGTCGGCGAGTCAAACACTTCACGGCCAACTGCAGGTTTCCGTCTGCTGGAGCCCACGCCGTCGGAGAGGCGTCCGGTTTTCGCTTCCCATGACGTTGCTGACGGCGAGTAGGCACGCTCTGCAGCGTGCTGCTGCCTGCTCTTGGCCCCCGTCTCGTGAGATGCCTGGGAGTTGGGGCGACGCTGCGCTTCGCCGCCTCTGTACCGTTTCCTGGCACTGCTCGCTGCACCTACTTGGCTCTGAAACGGAGTGGAAGCATGCCTGTTCCCTATTTGTGTTTGCATGCGGTCCATGCACCGCGTCTACAACAGATCCAATACCGCGTCCTCCCTATACAGACGACCTGAACAGCGTCGTATGCCCGGAAAGGCTTCGGCTTCGGGTTCGGTTCGGCTCGGCTCGGGCCAGTCCTGAAGGCAACGCGTTGTCAAAGCGGAGCGGGAACACGCGCGCTACCTGCACGACACCCGAGTTCGATGAAAATGGAAGCGTGAATGATATGTTCTGCTTCTTGCTTTCGAACTGTTTTCAGATCTGATTTTCGGATCCAAAAAGTTCTAGACGCGAATTTTAGTAATATGGATTCACGGATTCATGCGTCGGTTTCGGATGCTTTGCTGAGTTTGCAGTCTGGCTTGCTTGAGGCTTTGCCGCCGATACTCATGATGTCATGGGTATCGAAATGAATCGCGGCTCGCTCGAGCGAGGGATCTTAACATACACGATATCCTTATCCAATGGATGTGTACAAGCATCCGCAACGCTCCTTTCCTTAGGTGTAGCATTGCTCAAATAACGAATTCTTTCGAGGTTTCGATCTTACTGCTTCAAGGCATCTCGTGGGCCCCGTGTGTCGCGCCCCTTGATAGACGTTGAAGTTTTTACAACTTGGGCCTGAACGACTTGATCACAAGCTCGTACAGAACGCTCACTGAACAGGTACGGTCAGGGAATCGATTCCGATCGAAAGATAAATCGTTTTCTCTTTGTGGCTGCCGAAGAACAGGGCACTCGACAGCAGCTCGATACCTCGGACGGGATATGCTGCCAGATGCCTCCATCTCTATTGCTTGCATGGGAAAGCGTCTTGGACATGGACGTCAGTCATTGCAGCGATCGTTTCCCGTCGGATATACGTCACCGCTTCCAAGCAAGAAAGCGTAGACGGATCGAAATACGTCGACTTGTTCTCCAGCTTCGATTTTCGTTCCGGCACTTGTTCCATCATAGACAGGATCCAGTTCCACAGATCCTCTGTCTCATGGAAAAGCGTGCACTGCCATGTACAGAGGAGGAATTACTTGCCTGAACCATCGCCCAGAGCAAGCGAGAGATCCCAGGAGATGTTACCGGGTGCGGCTGCCGAGGCAAGGAGCGAGTGGAGCCTTCTGTTCCAGTCAAGGGCGTGCACCGAGCGCTGACGCAAACGTTCATGCTCCCTGTGGCGATACTCGACGGACAAGGAAGAAGTGTACAAGACGTATGAGGACACCTCACCACCGCCAATGGCACCGCTGCAAAGAGCGCAGCGATGTTGTCTACGTAAGTGATGGAAATGGCAAGCGAAGCGGCGTTCGCAACGACCGCTTTTGCTTGAAGTGCATCGACAGCAGCCGGAAGCAACGAATTCGGTGCTTGCAAACTGCCATCAACATGCTGCGTCTGCTCAAAAAGATGCTGGCGGACAGGAGAGACCGGCCTGTTCAAAGCCGGAGATAAGAAAAGGGCAAAAAGGTCGCAGAACAAGCACTCCCTGGCTGGTGGTGAACTCAGACCCAAACTTTAGAGTGTAACTTCCCAAACGGTCCCGTTCTTTCGCCTGCTGACACAGTTGTACCACGCACGCATCCAGGCATCGTTTCAACTACCGATGAGTACGGCGATGACGACAAGAGCAGTTGTTCGGGTACCTGATTCGCTTCCTTGCAGAATCCACGTTTCTAACCAGACGATTCCAGACCCCAGGTCACTCTACAGAGCCAGAGTACCAACGTAATTGTTTCCTCGGCTCTCGTGAACGTATCCTCATATTGCCGAGACGTCCATCTCGTCGGGGTAGGAGCTCCCAGCACCTGTGTTTCTCTTGTTTCGCTGGTACGGCGGCGTCAGCAGCCACGGCGTTTCGCTTCGCGCACACGTGGCCTCTTCCTGCGTTTGGCAACGAACGAAGAGGGCAACGATTGCCTTCTAGTTTCGCATTGTTTCTTGGTGCCTTGATGACGCACACAGTGCTCCTGTTACAACCTGCAGCAGCGAAGACGACACGAACATACTACGACTATGAGTCGATCGCGGAGCTGGTGGACGGCCTTTGTCATTTGTACGAGCAGCGGGTACGAGCGCAGAACCCCGGTATGCAGCAAGTGGAGTACGGACTTGGTGACTTGAATCGTTTCATTGATGAACTATTCGATTGTGGAGTTTTGACCTATGACGAAGCGACACGTTCTTACAAACCGCACAATAAAGCTTGGTTAAAGGAGCAGTGCTATCGGCTCTTGAAAGCACGGGCAAAGCCGGCGAACGCTGCCTGAAAGGGGGCAGTGAACGCTGCCCAGTGTCATGTGATCCGCAGGTGTGTAGGTTCTGGGTCTGGGTTAGGTTTGGAGCGCTGCTAGCACTGTAGAATGTCCAATGATCGGCAAGTGTGAACGTTGGGGCTCTGGCTTGGCGCCCTGCGAGCAGTGTCGGGGAGTGGTCGTATTCAAGCCAAGCGAGCACGATTTCTAGCTATAATTGAGAGAAGCGAGACGCTCGAGCGCCAAGTTAGGGATCAAGCATTCGTTCGATGCTCTTGCAACCGTATCATCTCGTCGTGCTTGAACGGCGCTCTCAGGTCGATACCGGCGAGCAACGCGCTAGCACTTGTACGCGAACAGGAGCAGCAGTGGCGGCATCTGGGCTTAGAGAACTAGTCCAGGCTCCACGCAAACGAGATGCGTGATCCATTCGAATACCATCGAGACGAATTCCGTACTGATAAGCTCCACAGGAGCGGTCGTTTCGATGACAGAACGAGTCGCATGATGCGTGGTCGTTCTGTTCGCGAAAAGTATGCCCTCCTCTGGATTCTCGCGTGGGCAGGAGCTTGGCGTCGAGTTGCCGAGACGGCACAGACTTTCCCAATCGGCTTGCAAAAGACGAGCGCTTTGCTCACAGAGGAGCAGCATATTCAAACGCTTCTCCACCTCAAGTCACACCGGCTGGTGACGTTACAACCTGGCGGAGCGCCGTCGCCTAAGTGGCGTCGCTACGAAACCTCTTTTCTTCTAAAGGCTCTGTCGTTCCAGTTGCGACTCCACGTTGTACAGACACTCACCCCATCGACTCAACCTGGATATGCTGAGGCGCGGAGCTCTAGCGTCGCATATCCTGAAGACGAAGGTCTAGGGCAGGGTCCCGGTAAGCGAGCGCCATTGCAGGCTTGGCACTCGTCGACTTTTCTTGATCGGGCAAGCCTCTATTCGCGACGAGATGGCTCGTGTGCAGTTTGAGGAATCTAGAGGTCGCCGCACGGAAACGATGTTCACTTTCCATGTTGCCTTCTGGATGCAAGTATTTGGAAACTTGTGTATAGATCCATTGATCCGAGACGGTAAAAAGCTGGAGTAGTATCGCTGTTTTTCAAAGTACGATCGATCTGTCCAACCGGGTAAATGCCCAAAAGTCTGAAAATGATCAGCATCTGGGAATGGGACTTTTCGCTTTTTTTACCAAGAAGGTTCGATTTCGCTAACCGACTATGTCCCGAATCTCTGATATGGATCGACATTTATCGATACGACCATTCGATGAGGCGCTGGACACCACAGAATGCGAGAAACGGCGCCTGTCGCTGCGCGCTCAGTAGGATTGTTTCTGTTTTTGGGCGCCTGTCAGCGATCCATGCGGAAACCTTGAACATCTACGCTTACGCGAGAGACCATTTTCCCACTGTACGAAGCCTGAGACGGTTTCAAGAGTTTTCATTTGGCTTTAAGCGAATGTGATGCGCGCCAGCTCCGACAAACGCAGCGTGGCGGTTGTCGAGGCGCTGCGTCACTGGGGCATCCCGCTGAACCCGCGTACAGGCACCTACACACCCGAGCTGGCGGACGCAGATGCCCGCTCTGGTGCTTTCGTCTCCGACTCAAGTACGCAAGCACGAGTGGACGCTGACCAGGGAAACGACAACACGGAAAGCGCCGTCGACAATAGACGCATCCGCGAGGCGAGCGACTGGCTGCAGCAGCTGCGACCCGCTGTGCCGCTGCGACTTGTTCACCAGAACCTTCAGAGTGTTGCGGAAGAGATACGTGCTAAGCTGACAGCCTGGATAGAACAGGATCTGGGGCGCCGAAGCTCGTTCCAGGCAGAATACAACGGCGATGACGCACTTGCACTAGAAACACCACAAACTGCACCGGCTCGTGCAGGTTGCGCTCAGCCGGACGCGTCTGCATCTGGTGAACTGGGCACTTTGCTGGAGATCATTCAGCACTGCCGCCAAAAGACCCGTTTCGCGTGGGAAACCCTCCAAGGTGTTTATCAGGAGCAGTGCAGCAGGCGTGATCAAGTCTGCACACGAATACAACAAGCATACTGCGCGACTCGGCGACGCTGGCATGCGGAACGCCTTGAGCGCATCACGGAGCTCGCGTGCCAAGTAGAAGAAGCGCTTGCTTCGGTTGATCCATACCCACCGGTATCAGCCGCGGAGGAGAAATCCCCAGACAAGGCGACTGGCATTCGGGACGATACCGCACGCACACCGACCGACGAGTCTGCAGATGCACAGACTGAGGCATGGAATCGACTCTGTATTGCTGCCAAGCAACTGGGTGAATGTTTCCAGCTACAAGAGATGTTGCGGGAGGATGTATCCACGGCTGATACGCAGCCGATGCCGCACGAGCCCGACACATCGCCGCTTTCATGTGAGATGCTGGCGGGATTGATCCACACCCAACTGGAGCAGCTTCAAAAACGCCTGGCTACCACGCTCCGCAGCAAACTCGTGGCAACCTTGACAAGTACGTCCGCTGGCGGTGTACCAGAGGCCGTCCACTGGGAACGCTTTCGCGAACTCGCCCAGGCCTATCAAGATGCGCGCCTCGCGCTAGCCTTTGAAAGCGACTTTCGGGAAGCGGTTGTACGGCCTCTGGTGCAACGCCTCATGAAAGAGGCGAACGTGAATACGAGTACCGCTCCCGAAACAATGGATACAGGCGAGTCTGCATTGATCCGCTGCTGGCAATCCGTTATCGCACAGCTGGAGCAGGTTGTTGCTGTGTTTATAACCCCGGCAGCACGCATTGCCATGCAGGTCACTGGGGTACCTCCAGCCACAAAGAGGCGACCAAGTGCAATCCTCTATCTAGATCTCCTCGGTAGAGGCTTCTGGCCGGTAATCGCTGATGAAATACGGGAAGCGTTCGTGACCAAGTTATCACCAGCAGATGCGGAACTTTTCCATCGGGCCTATTGTCTCATGCAACGCTTTGCAGCGCATGTTCGGAGAGCGAGAGCCGCTGTCGTGCCGGAGGCGGCGGATCTAGTCATCCGCCATGAGGCTACGACTGCATTCTGGCGGTGCTGGAACCTTGCTGCATATTTCCAAGTACGCTCGACGGGCCTCATCGAACGTCTCGAACACGTCCTGCAGCTGTCGCCGGAACCCGTAACCACGCTGGATGCCAGGTCAGCGCTCTGTGAACTGTGGCATGCAGATCCAGTTGCATGGGCTTGTTTTCAGCGCTGGCATGCCCAGGGAGTGCGGTGTTGGCAGACCCTCTATACCGTTGCTGCGATACAAGTCTTGTGGTCTGGATCGGTGTTCGTATCGGCGCTGGTGAGCGAGTCGTTGCGGCTGACGCTGCGTCTGATAGCGCGTCTTGTGGTCTGGCTGGAACAAGGCTCGGCAGCGGGTGGTCCATTCACCGCCGCTGAGTGCGCGTGGATGATGGACGATCTCCACATTCTCCAGCGCCAGCTACCTGCCGCATTCGAGACGCTTTGGCGAGATCGAGTCTCTGAGCTAGATGAGGTATTCGCGTCGCCGCATGACGCAGGTGCAGCGCGCGCGCTACCTGTCGCTGAGACATTCACGCAAGCGCTCGAATGGCTCGTCAACCGAACCGTGCCAGGTCTGGAACAACGAGTGACTGCCCTAATTCTCGAGCAATGCACCGAGAAAATGCAACCATTGCGTGGCCTGCTTGCAGCGTATCGAATGATGTCGAACAAGCCCATGCCCAGCAGAGCGACTCCGTTCATTCACGCTGTTCTTCTGCCCTTGGATTCGTTTTTGAAGGAGCTCACGAATCCGTGGCAACAACAACAACAACAACGACGGAACGAGGTAATGCCCTTCACGGCAGCGGCGCTGCAACAGTGGCGCCGGCGCTGGGCCACGCACATTGCGGTGGCGGTCATCCATCGCTACCTGGATACAGGCTTCGAGGTCGTTCGAAGCATCGAACAAGCTGAAGCCGCGCTGCGTCGCTTGCATCTGCACGATGTGGAGCGTGCTGCTGATCCCGACGCAGACCGTACGGAAACGGAACGCACCAAAATCCTCCAGCAGATGCGTCTGGACGTACGCTGGCTCATGGACCAGCTCAAGGACCAGGAGCGCTACGGTGGCGTGGATATCTTACTGGAACCTGCGACGCCAGCTCCGGAGACGCCGCCAGAGCTTGTGCGCTGCCAGTGCCGAATTCAGGAGCTTCTTGGTACAAAGTGAAGCCGCGCTGCGCAACGCAACCCAAGAGCCGGTGTGTCTGCGGACCCCACGCAGTGTACGCGTGTTTGCCTCTGGAAACTCGGTTTCGTTTCCCGTGCATACGCACGCTGATGCACAGATGCATAGGTGTGAGCACGGGCGTATGCACCGATGCTCTCATCGATGCATGGGCATGGAGGCTGGCGACTACCTCCCTGCCCGACACGCTTCCAGGTAAACCGTTCGCGGACACAGACAAACACACATACACACACAAGCACGCACGAGCATATGCGCTGGTGCGCTTCGTGCGGCCGTAGCATCGCCCTAGTGCAGACGAGCCAGATCATCCACGAGGAGTTTGATATGCTCGATGGATGCACCGACCTGGGCGGCCACGAATTCCATTTCAGTGGGTTCAAGTTCCCGAAACCGCTCCACCAGATCTCCGTCCACGAATCCTCGTCGCGGTAAGTCGAAACAGGTCATGCTATGCAAGCTATTGAGGGCGCGCTCAGAAAGCGGTGTGCGCCAGTCGGCGTGCGCAAAACCCTCGACACCAAGCCGGATACTGGTGAGCGGTGAACGACGCACCCGCTCGTGGCCGTTGTCCGCAGCACCCGCTTCAGCAGGATGATCCGTCAGCGAGCGCAACGCTTTCTCCACCCGCGACAGCATACGATGTTGTGCTGGGTCCAGCGGCACGATGATGCCGATCGCTCCAGCGGTCGTTGCGAACAGCAGCGTCTGACGGCTGACGTTGTCGGCAGTCGTGGTGCCTGTCGATGCTCGCGCGACATCCCTGGTGCTCTCGGTATCGATGGTGCTGTGACCGTTTCCAGTGCCGGCCTCTTCATTTCCAGAGGCCTCTGTGACCAGTTTTCCCCGCCGAAAGACGTTCACCAGATCACCGAGATGGAAAGCACCCGCACGATTGAGTGCGTGGCGGAATTCCGATCGCGTTTCGTGCGGATTCCGCTGCAACGACAGCAAATTGTACGAGTTATCGGCCGCAAGGTACGTGTCCTCGTTCAGGAACGCACAAGCCGTTATCCACGCGGTCTCGTAGTCCCATGCCACCGCTTTGAGACACGGCGAGGCGCCATCGGAAGTTTCGCCTTCGGGCAGCACCAGCTGTAGCACACAGAGCGATTTCATGAGGTCTCCAACGAGAAGCTGGTCGCCGCGTGCTTCGAGGCGCAGCACGAGTACGTGCCCCAGATGGCGAGCAACTTCACGCAGTTCGTAGTCGTCGCCGTGACCCGACTGACCCCAATCGTAGAGGATCACGACGTTGTTCACGCCGGCGGCAAGGAACCGGGCAGCACTCGCCGGAAACCGACACGTGCGATCACTGGGATCCGCCAGGGCGCTCATGGTGTAGACGGCACCTGGCGTGTTCAGCTCGTTCAGTAAGAGCAATTCCTCTCGACTGAATACGAGTATTCTTCCGCGGGATGGTTCCATTTCTGAAGGCAGCACATACGCAGTACCGACGACAAAGACATCGCGTTCGGGAATCGCCACCAGACTCAGGCCGTGCTCGTTCATCGCCAAATCGTGACTGGTGATCGTCTCGAGCGTTTCGTCGTTCAGCAGACGTACATGGTGTCGTTCCTCCCCGAAAACTATCGACACAGTTAGCAGGCAGATATAGCCACGAAGGTGGGCAATGCGACGCGGTTGCTCGCGAAGATCGTGGCGACGAATGTGCAGCTGTTGGATGTGCTCAATCCCGCCGAGTGCAAGGCCCTGCTCCGTCGCCACAGCGATCGAGTCCGGAAAACCCTTCGTGTGAAAGCGAACCGCCCGGGTGACGTCACGAAGGTTCACATTCCCACAGAATAGGGTACCGTGGTGCGCGTGGATCACAGATGCGCGTCCACATGCGGCAAAAACGTAGCGCATTCCGTGAAGCTGCAGATTATTCAGTGCTGCAGGACGCGAACCGAGCCGTAGTTGCCGCGGATGTTGGAGTTGCAGTTCGCACTTGCTGAGATCTTCTGGCTCGGGCCCACTGCGTTTCGCATCTGGCTGTGAAACGTTAAACGCGAAGAGCCGACCATCGCCGACGGCGACGAGCAGGCACAAATGGGCTCTGCCGCCGTGGTCGGCCATCAGGCCGCCATGATCATCCAAGTAAGTCAGAAGCACCGACCTGGGGACCGACGTTGACGGCAACGCACTTTCTCGTATGCATTCCAGTTCCCAGCGATTCCCCGTGTCCTCATGGAGCCGGAACAGCCGTATTCGAGACTCTGCCCAGGTACCGAGCGCAACGATTCCGTAAGCGGCGTGTATGCAAGCGACCTCAGCCGGAAGCGTCTGGCTGCCGACTGGCACAAGGGATGTCTTCCGCTGCTGGAGAACGTAGAGCTGCGCATTACTAGTTGACACGAGAACAAGCTTATGCAACTCATCGAAAACTGCATTGGTAATTTGCTCTGATGAGGGAGGGGTCCACGCCACGGCAGGTCGCTCCAGGAGCGTCAAATCAACGAGCCCGACATACGATGCGGTCACCCAGAGTGCAAGCTGTTCAGCTGGCAAGCGCATCGCTAGGATTGTAGCCTCATCCACAGCCAGCGATTCCACTTCAACGAGCTCATCGTGTGCTGCGAGACGAAGGACTCGTGTTTCTGCTGTGAAGGACACCACCAGAAATTCATCCCACTCGGGTGAGGTTAGTGAAGGCAGCGTGAACAGCGCCTTGATGCCATCGAGCTCCACGGCGGCATGCTCAACAAAGCCGATCCCATTTCGGATGATTCGCAATGAGCCCATTCGAGAAACTCCCGAGCATGTGATGATGTGCCCGTCGCTAAAGGAATCATCACCGGTGACGAGTAGATCTTGGATAGGCCCGATGTTTGTGTAGCACTGCACCACTTGTCCGAACCAGAGCTGACACTCGGCTCTCTCAGCTCGGGATTCCCCGCGCTCATGGCTCGATGCCGATGCAGTGGCGAATAGCGTCGTTTGCACGAGCTCAGGTGACTCAGTCTGCGACGGCAGCAGTCGAACAAGTTGGGAGTCACCTAATGCCGAGCCGACGAAGACCAAATCACTCCCCAGGTAAGCAATCGCGCTTGCCACGCTGCTCTCGCAAACACACTCGAGGCGCATGCCCACTTCGGCACCAACTGAGAGAACATACAGAAATCCATCCCGATCGCCCAGCAAGTAGTGGGCGTGGTAGCCGGCAGCCGCAAGCATCTCAAGCCCTGTTTCGAAGTGGTCTTGTCTGTTTGCCTCTACCGATGCAGACTTGCTGCTGCCGCCAATGCCGCTTATAGGACAAAAACAACGCATCGGTGCGAACTGACCGCCGTGGAAATGGATTACTTGCTTTGCGACGCCGCTGCGGCCGGGGTGGAGTGCCAGGGACGTGTCACAGGCAACCACGAATCCCCCGCAGGCGCCGTCGTTTGCTGAATCGTTCGGTGCTGGCGGCACTGGAATAATCAGCTCGGCCGAGGCATCCAAATATTGCTGTGCAATGGGTCCCTCTCTGACATCCTGCCGACCAAGAAGAATTTCATATGAGACCAGATGGCGATTATGAAGATAATCCGTGTGGATTATGGCGAGCGTTGGATGCTCCGTCCCGATAAGGAACTCCATGCTCTGGACCTGCACAACGTCGAGCCGAACCTCAAAGGCCTCACCCATGAGGCTGCCCGGTACTACTTTCAAAAGGCCGTCATAGGCATAGACGGCTAGGCATCGCGCGCTGGGATCAAGCGCCACAAACTCACCAAGCGGGCATCGCCGGCCGAGTTTAGACGCGAGCGACCCCGCAACGAGTGTCACCACTCCCTGCAATCTCGTGTCATACTTGATCACGGCAAAGTCCAAACGTTCCGTCAATATGAAGACAGCGTCCGTGCTCTGGTCTCCAGCATCGGACGGTAGCACCTGTACAGTGCGCGCTGTTTCCGGTACGGGTTTTAAGGGTGCTTCCACTTTGTGCCGTGAGCTTGTTCGAGCACGCTTCGAACCACTTCGCGGGGTACCCCCGTGCAGATTCAAACTGCTGAGACGCTCGGAGGGTTGCAACGCACCCACCGGGCTCGCGACCCTTGTTCCCCGAGCAGTCGCACGCTCGCACAGTCCGACACCGGGCAGTACCTCGAGTGCCGCTATTCTGCCAAAGACCGGTAAGTTCGCGTACGCGACTAACGCGCTCTCATGCGACTTTGTGCTATCGGTAGAGACTTCATACACTTCGATTCTGTTTAAACGCACCAGAAGCACACTGGGCTGGTCGGGGGAGATGAAGCGCGCAACGCGCGCGTGCGTCACGATCGACGGTTGCGCAGCAGTAACCACGTAGAGTCCACATCCAATCGACTCTTCAAGCGGGAGTTGAGCGCTTTCCTCGATTGCTGGAGCACATGCTACGGACTCGCTCACACTAACAGGCTCCAGGCTGTCCGTGGACATGCTTCAGCTACGCTTTTTCAGCAGCGCCTAGGCACGGGTAGCGTACAACGTGGCGCCAACGACGTTGATGCGTGCGTGTTTTGCGCGCACGCACGCATCCGGCGGTGCGTGCGCGCGGCAATTCTGTATAAGGATGCGCTGAGGACGGAGCGTGCCTCATTGAATGAGGCCTGGACAGACCACGGCACAGAGCTGCATGAAAACGTAACTGGGCACTGCCAAGACCGAATCTATTGGCAACAGTATGCATCAGAACTACCGCGCCTCGAACCGGTACCGGAATGGAACGACCCAATCTTCTGGCCTGAATCTGTTCGGACCCTCTTAAGCTCATGCAACCGCAAAACACCTGGCATCGACGGTATCCCTGCGGAGTGGATGAAACTGGCGACCCCAAAAGACGGGACAACAGGGACACCATCGATACCAGATGAACCTGACACAATCTTAGGCAA
>Ga0078972_1002678_pt1:0-55000 | contig 57545 bp, 42 predicted proteins | sample YelNatPaOPGAMG01_FD_67568 | JGI IMG/M metagenome (GOLD analysis project Ga0078972, IMG submission 67568) | Hot spring thermophilic microbial communities from Obsidian Pool, Yellowstone National Park, USA - OP-RAMG-01 (SPADES assembly) (version 2) | ecosystem: Environmental > Aquatic >...
AAAATGTGTTTTAATAAGAGAAATGATTCATACTTCGTCTAAAATCTTTTAATTTATTGAACTTAAAAAAATTACAGACGCTATAAGCATAATAAATTATCACACTTTTTACGAATGAGCCGAAAAAGTCTTGACAGGACGTAGAGGAAAGTATTTAATGAATAAAAATTTTGAGAGTAAAAAATGGAAAAGAGTTTAACCTTAAGAAGCTTAGGGTTGAGATTCTGGAGTTTCATCACTGGACTGGGAATGGCAGTGGCTTCCTATCTGACCATTGACCATTTCTTCCGGGCTAATTTTCCGGAGACCATTTTCACCGGTTCTTTCTGCGACCTTAGCAGTTTCTTCAACTGCGACAGCTCAGCCTATTCCTCCATCGCCCATTTTCAGGGAGTGCCGCTCGGCTACTGGGGATTGGTGCTGGGCCTGCTGGTAATGCTGGGAGCGGTGCTGCCTTCGGCCAGGATGGAGAAAGTCAACAAACTTCTGGCTTTGCCTAACGCCCTGGGAGTATTGACACTCTTTTTCTATTCGGTCTTCTTTCTGAAGAGCCTCTGTCTGCTCTGCTCCGGGTATTATGTTTTTTCCCTTCTCAATTTCTTTCTTTTCTGGAAATATGGCTTAAAACCCGAGATTCCCGGTCTATTCGGCTTTATAAAGGAGCTGGTTGCTCCGGCCATAAAGCCGATTGCGGTCGTTGGAATATTGACTATCATGGGAGCCTATGGCTTCCATCTTTTCTATCAGGCTAAGAAAGACGCTCAGTTAGGAGGTGTGGCCACGAAGATCGTCAAAGAATTCTACAGTTTGGAAAAAGTCAAAAACCCGAGCCTTATCTCTCCTTACTGGACGGCCAGGGCCACGGAAAAATTTGAGGATGCTCCGATCCGCATCATTGAATACGGTGACTTTCTTTGCTCGGATTGCTTATTCTTATTCAAACAGCTGGAAAGGATAAAAAAAGAATATGAGGGGAAAATTAACATCGCTTTTCAGTTCTTTCCACTAGAAGCTAAATGTAATGAGGTGGTAGATAAAGATAAACATCCGGGTTCTTGTGAACTCTCCTATATTGCAGCCTATGACCCGGCCAAGTTCCTGCGAATACATGATGAAATTTTCCGGAATTTTGAAAAGGCCAAGAATCCTGAATGGCGGCTGCAGCTGGCCAAAAAGTACGGAGTAGAAGCGGCCCTGAAAGACGAAAAAACCAAAGCTCTAGTCAAACAGATAATAGAAACCGGCAAAGAATACGAGAAAACTTCTGACCGTTTTCCTTACGGCATCAGGTCCACCCCAACCATAATAATCAACAATCGGATGATAATTGGCACTCTTCCATACGCCCACTTAAAAGCTATCATTGAATCACTCCTGAGTGAGCGGGAAACACAGGCAACCGGCGAAACTAAGTTCCTGGAAAACTGGGTGGATACCAGAAAGATTAAAAAGTAAGTTTATTATTCGTTGCTCCGACCCTATTCAGGAGGGGTCGTTAGCTCATCAAAATAATGTCGTTTGCTCTGGGTATTTCCTCAGCAAGAATTCAAGGCCTAACACTTCTGAAGTCGGTTTTCTTCACCTTGAAGAATAATCAATCTTCTCCTTAATAAAAATACCTTTTCTCCTCAAGCCTTGCTGAATGAACTTGAATACTTCGGGCTCTGAGCCCAAGAATTCAGGCGCGATTATTCCTTTTCTGGTAATCAGGCCACTGGCCAAAGCTCTGCTCACCACAGTAGCCGTATATCCCGTGGTTCTGGCCATGCTGTGGATTCCTGTTTTTTGGTCAAAGCGGTCAAGAAGGTCATAAGTCAGCATGACTGGGCGACAGTTTTTTTCTCCGTTGATCATGACCCTCAGAACAGTCAGGTCTGCTTCTCCGGGTGCCAGGTTAAGTCTGGAGAAAAGAATCTTTGCCGAAAAATCTGCCGGCCGTATCTTATGACCGGAAATCTCTACCGGTTCCGAATCAAAAAATCCCGCTTCCCTGAGAATCATCATTTTTTCCCGGTGTCCGGGATAGCGCAGTGTTTTTTCTTTCATCTCGGGCAAATCCAGGGTCTTGAGAAGGGTTCGCAGTCCGTCGGTATTAAAGGCCTCCAGGGTGCCGAGGTTTTCAAACTCCAGAAATTCAGGGTCTGAAAGTGCCGGCCTGACCACCAGCTCCCCGTTCTCCTTGAATCTGGCCGGGCGGAGATATTCTTCTATCACATCCCGGGGGGAGAAAACTGCCTTGTACTCAAATGGCCATTGTCTGACCAGCGGCAATCCGCCCACATAAATAAGAAGTGATTTTCCCTTATCCAGCTTATTCAGTCCAAAAGAGGCTAACATGTTGCTCAGCCCTGGAGCCACTCCACAATCAACGATGGCCGTCACCTGTTTCTTTTTAGCCAAACTGTCCAGCTCAAAGGGGTCTTCGGGGAAGAAGGCTATATCCACCACATTCCGACCGGCTTCCAGACAGGCTCGGAGAGTTTGAAAGCCAAGATAGCCCGGTAGGGCGTTAATTATCAAGTCCTGACCTTTAACCAACTCTTTTATGAGCCTGGGGCGACTCAAATCTCTTTTTAGGACCGAGATTCTTGCCTTTTTCAACCCAACCAGCCGTTCTTCATTTATATCAACAGAAGTAACCTTAAACTCCGAATCAGAAGCCAGGTCCAGAGCCATGGCTTTTCCCACCAAACCAGCGCCGAGAATCATAATTTTCATTTTGGTCTCCTTTCTTAAAATAGTTTCTCCATGAAAATGTATTGGAAAGGAAATAGAAATTGGAGGTTAAGACCGGGGATTATAAACCGCTAAAATGGTTGACATAAAAGAGGAGGAGTAGAAAACAGTATAGGTCAAAGATTGGCTGATTTTTATCAGGCAATAAATCTTTGCTCATAATTTTTTTAACTTGATTACTCAATTCTTATTCCCAGTAGGGAATTATCATTATAATTGATTTCCATCTTGAATTCATCCAAATTTTCAGGTCTCAGCGCTGTTGTTGATTAAACCTTTCATCAAAAACGTTGCCTGGCTCTCAGGCAGCCCTCTGAGACAATCAATCAACCGAGAGACTTATTTCTGGCTAAAAGCTGCCTTTATTTCTTTCAAGCTGACGCCAAATATTTTTTTGGCGATTGGCTCAAGGTCTTTTTCCTCACCCTGAATGTGGATTGTGGCATGGGCGTGCCGCAGAGATTCACCGGGACCGAGGGCGGCTCCAGGTGAGGAAGTCTCCAGTTCATAAAAAGGACCGAAGGGTTTGGCTCCAGGAGCAGCTGGCCCGTCGTTATAGCTATTGACCACATCTCCGGCAAAGGGGTCTTTCTGAATTTCCCACATGGAATTGACGTAGTCCTGCGCCGCCGGATTCTCGGGAAGGGTCAGATGGACGATGGTCAAGACCTTATTGTCTGCATCATAACTGCCACAGAAAGGCTTAACTCTTCTTGGGGAGACACCAATTTTGCTCCGGTACTGGCCGTCAGCCTTAAAGTAAATAACTTTATCGGTTATCTTCAGACGGTCAGCAGGGACTTTGCCGAAATAGGCATCGTTCACTATGGGCCCCAGCTGGTCTTCGGGCCCCGGATTAAAAGGCACAACTACCGTGGTACCGGGAGAAGGGTTAAACATTCCCAGGATCCAGATAGAAACCAGACCCGTTTCTTTCTTCCAGCGGAAATCTCCAGCATTGGTGATGAGGTTGTCAGATTGAAAAGCTACCCATTTAATCTTCCCGGATAAAGGTAATCCCAGGGATTCCAGGTCAGAGCGGCTGAGGAGCCTTATGGTTCTGTCTACTTTTATCCTGAATTCAAAATCAGAGTAGTTAATCAGGTTCACTTCCTTTTTCAGCCGGATTTGCTTTTCATCATAAGAAACAAGCTCAAAACTACCTTCATTGATTGGGGGTGGGGTGAACCAGTGCTCTAAGTCAAAGGGTGAATCTTTTTTGAAGAACAGAGAGAACTGTCCGCCTTCCGGGCCGAGCCAGAACCGGTCTTCGCCGCCGAAAGCGTTAAGGTGAGGATTGTTCTCTCCCGATGCTATAAGCTCCCGGTTGATCCAGCCGAAACTGATTCCATTGAGTCCAGCTGCGGTACTGGTCATAACTCTTCCCTGAATGTCTGGGTTGATGGCCACCATGGCCTGTTCGTCAGGGGTGGAAAGAGTGATGACTCTGGTATGTTTTTTCAAAAAATCCAGGTCATCCTTGAACAATGTTCCCTGAGCCTGGCTTGAGCTTTTGGAGCAGGAGAAGAGAAGGATCAGGGAAACAAAAGATAGGATCATAAAAGAAGCTTGAAGTAATTGCCGCATTTTAGCCTCCTTACTGGAGTGAATTCAGGATAGCAATTGAGCTTGAGATTCTCAAGCCAAAAATCAATTGGATTGGCGAAGCTCATGGTTTTTCTTCAAGACCTCACAGAACCAGTGCCAGAGCCGGCGATGAAACTCCAGACTGGGAGGGTTGTTATTCAGGAGCTCCCAGCAATTGAAAGATTGCTCCTCAGGCCGCTTTTTTATTTGCAGGGTCTTATCCCAGAGACGGTAATGTTCTGGGTGGAACTGAACTCCGAGGACATTTGGGAATCTGGTGTGGTGGATGGCCTCTATTATTTTACCATCCGGTGAAGTGGCCACAACCCTGAATCCCTTGCCCAGCTTCTTAAAAGCCTGATGATGAGAACTCAGGATGCGAGGCCTGTCTTTTTCTGAAAAGCCCAAGGTCTTGACGAAGAAACCGTCGGGCAGAAGTCTTATCCAATGGAAATTAAAACTGGTCAGCCGGAGGTCGGGATAAAGCTTGATAAAGGGATTGTTGTGCCAGCGGTCTGGACCGAGAGCGATGATATCCTCAACATATTTCAGACCATAGACTTCAGACCAGATATCTTGGATTAAGGTTCCACCAGTCCCGACATTCAGGCTCTGAGCGCCCAGACAGATACCCAGGATGGGAAATTGGGGCTGGTCTTCAAGGAGCGGTATAAGGGCTTCGCCTTTGAATCCACCGAGGAGGCGATAGATAGCTGAGATTTCCAGATAATGCCGATAGGGGTCTGAAATTTCAGTAAGCTGGTTAGTTTTTTCTCCATAAATGCCGGGAGGAATATCCGGACCACCGAAGAAAATGATTCCATCCGAGTCCTGGAAGATTTTTTCCAGCTCTTGAGTCCAGGTATTTGACTTGAAAATTGATTTTTCATCCAGCGGAGCGCTAATCGGATGAAATGAGAACCAGTCTATTCTATTATCCTCAACATACTTTCTAGCTTCCTGGTAATCGCTGGCCTCCCTGAGGTGGTAAATACCGATGACTTGAAGGTTGGGGATGTTGATAAAGCCGATCTCCCTCAGAGCCTGGAGGTCCTGGATTGTTCCTTTAGTTGGATAGAAGACAGTCAGCTTGATCTGGTCTGGGACAGAGGTTGGTTGACTGAACGCCAGGCAGGACCAACTAAGAAGTAAAACAAATAACAAAGTTTTTGTTATTTTGGTCTTCATTTCGTTCTCCACAATTTCTCGGAATTTGAAAAATTGATTTTAATTATTCTTTTTTTCCAGACCATTATAATTCAAATCCGGTCAAAAAAGCATTAGTCTCTTCTCGTTTTCCTTCTGAGAAGATACCTGGTGTCGGAAGGCGAGAAAAAAGAGCTTAAAGACAGGTTATTTCTCTGTGGTTAAAATCTCATTTTCAGTCCAGCTCGGAGAACTGGTCCGGAGAGTTTGATCACCGCCCTTCTGGAGTCGGGCTCGCTTAAATCTCCGAGAGCAATTATTGAGGTGCCATCAGAATAGGTAATGAAGGCAAGCCGACCGCTGGGACTCTGGCTTTCTCTTTCTGTATTCTCGGTAAAGCCTGTAGATACCGAGCCGTATCTTTCCTTATAGGTTAAACTTTCTATACCCGATCCCTTCCAGCTCTTAAGGTCAGCCTGCCTGTAAACCAGCTCCAGCCTGAAATTCAGCCTGGGCAATACCTTTATCTCCAGTCCCATTCCACCTTGAAATCCAAGGTTCTGTCCTTTAACCCGATCGCTATAACCATAAGTATATTTTTCTTCTGACAGGTAAGAATCCAGGAGGGAACCGTCATCCGGGTCATACAGTATTAATTCTTCATTTTCTTCCTGGACATAGTCGTAAGTTGATTTCAGTCGTCCAAAGTAATAAACCAGACCAGCCTTAAAAAAAGCCTGGAAGTGCTGATTTATCGGCAAAAAGTAATAAGCACTCAAAGTGAGCGGCAGGATGCTTAAGGTGTTGCTGGGGTTGAAAGCCAAAGAAGATTCCAGGCTGTATTCATAAGGATAAGAGTCAATGGTTCCTTGTTCTTGGTTAGAGCTGGTAAGGTTAATCTGCCCCTGGTTTTTCTTCTTCCAGTATTCAAGGCCCAGCCCCAGGGCCAATTGGTCTGAAAAGTAATAAAGAATTTCGGCCCCAAACCCGACACCACTTTTTATTTCTGGCCAGTAAAAACCCTCCTGGGGGTTATCAGCCTGAGCCAGGAAAAAGGTCTTCCAGTCCTTGATCATCCCGTTCCAATCGCCGCCATTAAAGAGGCCAGGACCTCCGCTTAAAATTATGGCCAGTCCTCTTTTTTCTTGTTGCCCAGATTTTGCTAAGGCCAATGGGGTTATAGTTGCCATCAGAATCAGCCAGGTAACCATGATAAGGAAAAATCTTTTCATCGGAGACTCCTTGTTGTTTGGGGGCACTTTCTTTTTAGCTTGAAAGCTAAATTACTTAAGCCATTACCCAAAGAATAAATTGGGTGTTGAGATGAAGAATATATTCCTCGTTGGGTTAACATCTAGTACTGGGACAAGTTTAAGATTTTTCTTTGCTGGTTGCAATATATTTAATGTGGACCAGAGAAAATGACAGTTTATCAGTAAGGCTGAAGCCAAAAGTCTTGACTTAAAACTGAGGAAGAATATTATAGGGAAGATGCTTTTGATCAGAAAGTTCATTCCATTCAACTCCGAGGAAAATCTGGTTCTCAGCTGTGGGTGCGGAGAGCAGGCAATCCTTTTTTTAAGGAGGAGAGGATGAAAAGAGTTATCTTTTATTTATTAATTTTAGCTTTTGCCAGCTTGACCTCAGCATGGCTGGGTTTGACCGAGCCATTAGCTGAGAATAGCAAACTCTGGCTTTCTCCACCCCAATCCACCGGGCAGGGAGAAATCATTTTTCAGCAACCCCTTCTTTTAACCTCAGCCGGACAGAGCCCGGAAATCCAGCTGGCTGCGGTCCTGGCTAAAAGAGCTGGGCTCCAGTATCAGTTAGCTCCCATGGCTAAAGCCGAAGAACTTAAAGAATTCAAGACCCTGGGCCTGGTGGTTGGAGCCAGTCTGAAAGGGCTGGGTGCGGCTGGAATTGATATCAATAAAGAAAAGGCCAGGGTCAAAGAATTGCTGGAAGAAGCCGCTAAAAGAAAGATTCCAGTCCTTTTTCTCCATCTGGGTGGCGATCAACGCCGAGGGGAGCTGACCGATGCCCTGGTGACCGAATATCTGGCCTCAGCCAGATTGGCGGTGATCTTAAAATCCGCCGATAATGACGGCTTGTTCAGCAAGATATGTCAGCAACATAAAATCCCGCTGAGGACAGTGGAGAAGACAGCCGAGGTCAGTCAGGTATTAAAAGAGATTTTCAGCCAGTAAGGGAAGACTTTGCCCGATTTTGTCATTTTCCTTTTGATGGTGGCCGTTTTTATCCTGGCCGCCGCCCTCTTGAAATTGCCAGTTGGCTTGTGTCTAATGCTGGGTGCTCTGGCCGGGGCTTTGGCCGGAGGAGCCGGTTTTCCCTGGCGGCATTTTATAGAAGGAGCCTTTGGCTTCTTTGACATAATGTTGATCATTTTCACTGCTATTCTGTTTATGAAAGTTCTCCAAGCTTCCGGGGTCCTTGATACTCTAACCGCAGTGATGATCAAGAGTTTTTATCGTCAAAAATCGCTTCTTCTGTTAGCCTCCACTTTGTTGATCATGTTCCCGGGGATGATTACCGGTTCTTCCACTGCCAGCGTGATGACCTCAGGTCCTTTGGTTGCTCCAGTGCTGACCAAACTGGGTTTACCCAAGCTTAAAACCGGAGCCTTTATTGCCATGGCTGCGGTTCTGGGGATGCTGGCGCCTCCAGTGAACATACTGGTGATGATAATGGGTGGCGGAGTGGATATGCCTTATGTCGGGGTAACCATCCCCCTGCTTTTGATAGTTGTCCCGCTGGCCATCATCATTCCTCTGTGGATTGGGCGAGGCGAGATAAAAACTGTTGACCAGGAAGAAGTGAAATCACTTCTTCCGACCTCCTGGCACTCTAAATATGGCTTCCGGCTCTACCTTCCTCTCCTCCTGGTGGTTGGTTTGATGCTGGGGCAACGAGCCCTGGTCAAGGTGATGCCCGACCCAGGCCTGCCAGGAATTTTTTTGGCTGGAAGTTTGCTGGGGCTGGTCTGTGGCCGTCCCTTCAATTTCTGGAAAACTACGACCAAAGCGGTTTCTGAAGCCATGCCCATTGTGACCATTCTGGCCGGAGTGGGTATGTTTATTCAGATCATGACCCTCACTGGAGCCCGGGGCTGGATTGTCATGGTTTTTTTATCCTTGCCAAAAGTATTGCTCTATGCCTCCATGGCTCTGGTCCTTCCAGTTTTCGGCGGGATTTCTGCTTTCGGGGCTAGCTCTATCCTGGGCGTTCCGCTTATCCTGGCCATGATCAGCAAAAATGCCATTTATACTTCCACGGCCCTTTCAGCCATCATCGGCCTCGGGGACTTGATTCCGCCTGCGGCTCTGGCGGGCAGGTTTGCCGGCAAAGTGGTGGAAGAGAAGAATTTTATTCGCATCCTTAAATATTGTTTGGTTCCGGCTCTTTTCGTTCTGGCAATTGGCCTGACCGTGCTTCTTACTGCTTCTTTTATTGATAAAATATTATGATGGATAGATGGCGATGATAACCATAATTTACCGCCTTATAGTTTTGTATTTTTTTATCCACATCGTGGTTTATCTGTTCAGAAAAGAAAGATTATGGGACAGACTAGGAGCGGTGGTGGTCCTGGCCCTTTTTCTTCTAAGATTGTTGCTGGTGAAATAAAGACATGGTTGAATTCAGGAAAAACTACCATTTTTATACAGCCCTCATCCTGTTACTCCTGGGATTACTGCTGGCTTTTTTCTCCGGACTCCAGTTTAAGATGAGCCAGGAAGAAGACATTTATCCAGCTCCAGGGCTGAGCCGGATAAATAGGCTGAGTGATTATTTCCCGGCTCTGGCCGGAACGCCGGGTGATACCAAGGTCTTTATTTTTGAAGGACCAGAGAAAGGCGCCAACGTCTTGATTACCGGAGGAACGCATCCAAACGAACCTGCCGGATTCCTGACCGCCGCGGTCTTGATTGAAAATATTCAGGTCAAGCGGGGCAAAATGGTCATCATTCCCAGAGCCAATGCCAGCGGGTTCACCTGCAACGACCCGATGGACGCTAGCCTCCAGAGATTTTACTTTGAAACTATGGGCGGTCGCCGCCAATTCAGATTCGGTTCCAGGTTGACCAACCCTGTCCATCAGTGGCCCGACCCCACTCTCTACGAAAATCCGGCCGGTCAGATGCTTTCTGGCTCTGAAGTTCGGAACTTAAATCGCTGTTATCCCGGTCGGCCTCATGGCTACCTGACTGAAAAAGTGGCTTTCGGCATAATGGAAATGATAAGGCAGGAGAAGATAGACCTGGGAGTGGACCTGCATGAATCAGCTCCCGAATACCCGGTGATAAACGCCATAGTCTTTCACGATAACAGCGCTGAGCTGGCAGCTATGGCCCAGATTGCCCTTCAAGCGGAAGGTCTGGATTTCAGGCTGGAAGCTTCGCCAGTCAATTTAAGAGGTCTGAGCCATCGGGAATGGGGTGATGTGGCTGGCATCAAAGCAGTGTTGATAGAAACTCCCAACCCGGCCCAGGGCAGGCTTAAGGGAAAGACCACGTTGGCCCTGGTAGTAGAAGGAAAAGATAAAGATTATCTCAAGGCTTCCAGGTTGGGAAGATTGTTCATTCCCTACGATGAAAATGGAGTTCCGTTGAGCGAAAGAGTCAGCCGTCATCTGGCCGCTCTGGCCGCGGTTCTGGAATCCTGGAATGAGATGGACTCTGAAAATCAAATTGACATTTCCGGTCTGCCTGATTGGAAGGAACTCTTGGAAAAAGGAGTTGAAGCATTTCTTCAGCCGCCCAAGAAATAGAAAAATAAAAAAGAAGGAGGTTCCATGAGACGCTGGCTTTTTATTTCGGCTATATTTATTTTTATTTTCTTTTTGTTTTTACTTCCGAATCTGACCACTGCTCTTTCTACTCCCAAAGCGCCTGATTATGATGTCCTTATTGTCAATGGCTTGATATATGATGGAAGCTTAAAGCCGGCTTTTAAGGCTGATATAGCGGTTAAAGACGGTCGGATAGTCAAAATTGGAGCCGGTCTGAAAGGTAGCGCAGCTCGGACCATTAAGGCTGAAGGTCTGGTTGTCTGTCCTGGCTTCATTGATATGCACACCCACGTGGACCGGGCCATGTATTTCCCCGAACAGAGGGCTCCGCTCAGCTACCTCACCCAGGGCGTCACCACTGCGGTCATCGGACAGTGCGGTTCCAGCGCCTGGCCGATTTTTGAGAAGGCTTCAGACCAGATTGAACGATTCCGCCGGGAAGGAGTGGGTTTGAATGTAGCTCTGCTGGTTGGACATGGCCAGGTCCGGCAGTTAGTCCTGGGTATGGAAAACCGTGAACCCACTGCTGCTGAACTGGAACAGATGAAAAAGCTGGTGGCCGAAGCAATGGACCAGGGCGCGGTTGGAATTTCAACCGGCCTCATCTACCGTCCAGGTTCATATGCCAAAACCGATGAGGTTTTAGAACTGGTCAAGGTGGTGGCGGCCAAGGGAGGCATTTATCATTCTCATATCCGGAATGAAAGAGAAAAACTTTTAGATGCGGTCAAGGAGTTTATTTATATCGTGGAAAAGGCCGGCCTGAGAGGGAATATCTCGCATTTCAAGGTAATGGGAAAGAATAACTGGGGTTTAGTTAAAGAAGCTTGCCGACTGGTAGAAGAAGCCAGGTCTCGGGGCTTGAAGATTACGGCTGACCAGTATCCTTTCCGCTTTTCTAATACCGAACCTTATTCGCCACTCATCCCGCGAGAAGTCTGGCTGGGACAGGGAGAGGAGACTGGATTAAGAACCCAGGACCTGGCTGAGGCTTTTTCCCACCTGAGAGATGCTGAGCTTCTTAAGATTTATTCAAGGCTGATTCCCTATTACCCTCTTTCTGAAAGGCATCTGGCTTTTCTGAATAGTTTGCCCCGGGACAGATTTGTGGATTTAGTGGCTTCTGAAGTCTTAGCCGACAGAATTCGCGGTCCGGAAAACGAGAGAGAAAGGGCTCTTTTCCTCAAGAGGCTCAATCAGCCTGATGGAGGCCAGATAATAAGAGAGGGAATTAAAAGATATGTGGAGAATGTTGGCCCCGAGAATTTGATCATAGCCATCGCCCCCGATAAATCTCTGGAGGGCAAATCCCTGGCAGAGATCGCCACCTTGCGGGGAAAGCCAGTAATAGATACTGCCATTGAACTGGAGTTGGCCGGAGTTAAAGCCGTGCCTTTTAATATGTGTGAACCAGACATTGAATACATAATGAAAAAAGATTATGTCTCCACCGGAAGTGATGGGATTGCGGCTGTTTATGGGATTGGCTTGCCCCATGTTCGGTCTTACTCCACTTTTCTCTACAAAATAAAAGAATATGCTTTGAAGAGAAAGGTTATTTCACTGGCTCAGGCTATCCGCTCCCAGACTTCCCTCCCGGCTGAAGTTATGAACTGGCCTGACCGGGGCCGCATTGCCGAGGGTTGTGCCGCGGACATCGTGGCTCTGGACCTGAAAAAGCTGGCTGTTCCTTCTACCATTTCCAATCCGCATCAATTCAGCCGGGGAGTCCAGTACCTCCTGATTAATGGCCAGATTGTCTTGGACAATGGTAACTACACCGGCCGACTGGCTGGACAGGTCCTGACTCAGAAATAACCGGGCCTTTATTGCTTTTTAGGTTTCTTGAAACTTACTTTGAACAGCCCGGGATCGTAAGTATAGTTCTGGAAGGCTGCAGCCGTAGCCGGCGAAACCGTAGCCAGAAGTGGTCCTAGAGAAGCTTTCATCTGCTCGGTTATTTCTAATTTGGAAACAACTTCTACCGTTAACTCTGTTTTCGGATAACGGTTAAGGTATTGAGGCTGGAACAGGAAATCTATCATATTCTTGTTGGGGTCAATGATGGTCACTCCGGGATAACCGTTCTCAGCCAGGGCTTGAGCAAAATGTTTAAGAGCATAGCCGTAGTGAGTGCAATTGAGACTGCTGAAGATAGGTCGGTTCTTATCTTCTAACTTAGATATTGCTTCTCCCACAAATTGTTTGATATAGCCAATCGTTTCCTCTGAGTCTACGCCTCTTTCAATGGCTCCGGCCAGCTTGTGGCAGGCCTGGCTGACAATTCTTTCTGCGGGAATGCCCTGAGCCATCAAAGCTTTTTTATAGGCTTCTGACTCAATGGTGGTTTTGGTGCCAAAGATTATGACTGAGGCTTCAGGTGTCTTTTCAAATTGCTTGAGCATCAGCTCGGTCCCGGTCTCCACAATCCCCACCACGGGAAAGGATGCTCTTTTGGAAAAAGGAGTTTGGTCATAAAGAACGGAGAGGGTGTTACAGGCAATAAGCAGCAGGTCTGGCTTGTATTTTTTATCCATAGCCTTGAGAACCTGGTTGAAAATCCGGATTTTCTCAGCTTCTGAATCAAGACCGTTATATCCGATTTTGTCAAAAAGAGCATTGTAGAAGACTATTCTGGCCTGGCGAAAAAGACCGCTTTTGGCCAGTCTGGCTTCAAGCTCTGCAGCTACCGATAAACCACCCAATCCCGAATCTGTGACCAGAATTGTTACCTCGGGTTTGTTGGCCAGAAGCTCAGCGATCTGGGCTTCACGATTAACCGCAGGCCGGCGGCAGGAAAAGGTGGAAAGAACAAACAAAATGATTATTACTGAAATCAGCTTTTTCTTGAACATGGCCGTTCCTCCTTTTTCAGTTACCGATTAAAAGCCTACAGCTACTCCGTCTCGCCTGGAGTCAGCTGCCCCAATCAGTTTTTTAGTTTTAGGGTCAATGAGGATACCCTGAGCCCCGCCGAAATAATTGTCCCAGTCAGCGTAAGTTTTTAGGTTATGACCCCAGGATTTTAGGGTTTCAATCACCACGGCCGGAATCCGACCTTCCACAGCCAGAGTTTTGCTCAGACAGTGGACCCGGGGAGCTTCAATAGCTTCATCCAGGCCATAGCCAAAATCAATCAGGTTAATAGTAATCTGAGCTAAGGCGGAAATAATCCTGGTAGCTCCGGGTGAACCGATGACCAGGAAAGGCAGGTCGCCTTTAAGGACAATAGTTGGAGAGATGCTGCTGGCCGGCCTCTTGCCCGGGGCCACAGAATTAGGCCCTCCGGGCTTAGAGTCAAAGTCGGCCATATGGTTGTTGAGGAGAATTCCAGTTCCCGGGACAACTATTCCAGTGCCGAAAAAGCTGTTGATGCTCTGGGTTAAAGCCACGGCGTTTCCTTTATCATCAACCACCGAGAGGTGAGAAGTGCTTTCACTTTCCGGGTTTAGCATAGATAAGGGTTTATAATCAAACCTGGCTGAGCCTTCTTTTATTCGTTCTCTGAGCTTACTGGCGTAAGATTTATCGGTAAGAATATCAATGGGTATCTTAGAATAATCCGGGTCCCCAGAATTTTTACTCTGGTCGGCAAAAACCATTTTCATGGCTTCAGCCAGAATGTGGATCAAGCGGTCGCTCTGGGGCTTGAGGCTCTTGAGGTCAAACCCTTCCAGGATGTTGAGGAGTTCAATGACCTGAGCCCCGCCGCCCGGAGGAGCAGAAGAGAAAATTTTGTAGCCGCGATAGCTTCCAGAGACCGGCTTTCTTATTTTGGGCTGGTAGTTCTTAAGGTCATCCAGTTCCATAATTCCACCCAGCCTCTGGATTTCTGAGACGATAGCCTTAGCGATGTCTCCTTCATAAAAAACTGCCGGTCCTTCTTTGGCCATTCTCTCCAGAACCGCGGCCAGGTCTTCATTTTTCAGCAGACTTCCAGGCTCAGGGGGGAGACCATCTGGGAGATAAATAGCGGCTGCGGCCGGGTATTTCTGGATTTTTTCCAGATTGTCCAGAATCATGCCCTGAAGTTTGGGACTTACGGAAATACCTTCGCGGGCCAGCCTGATAGCCGGCTCCAGAACCTCAGCCAGGCTCATGGTACCGTATTTTTCCAGGGCCAGGGTTAAACCAGCTACCATTCCAGGAACACCAACTGCCGAGGGGCCCTGATAAGCCTTGGCGTTGAAATCGGGGTCGGAATAATAATACTCTGGGGTGGCTTTTTGCGGGGCAGCTTCCCGGTAATCAATCATCACCGGTTCGGGTTTATCAGCCATTTTAATCAACATAAACCCGCCACCTCCCAGGCCTGAAGCATTGGGTTCAGCCAGGCTCAGAGCGAAGGCTGCGGCTACCGCGGCATCCACAGCATTGCCACCTTTTTTTATGATTTCCAGCCCGGCTTTTGAGGCCTCCAGATGAGCGGCTGAAACCATGGCTTTCCTGGCCACCACATCGCCCGGACCGGTTGGCCAGGGTTTTGAACATGATTGGCTGAGCATGAGGAGTAATGATATCACGGCCAATAATGGAAATATTTTTTTTCGCTCTTTCCAGGCTACGTTCCTCATCTCTTTATCCTTTCATCTCATTTTTAATTTAGGAAAGAGATATCAAAGTCTTCAATCTCATTTATTTCTCTGGCATTCAGATATTATTTCGTCCAGTTTTCTGAGCTCGGAGGCTGCTAATTTAGGTCCGGCCAGTTTTCGGTAGGTTTGAAGAGGCCCGAGGGCTTCCCTGAAACGTTTTTCCCGGTAAAGGGCCATTCCTAAATAGAAATTGGCGTCAGCCAGATCAGGATTAAGACTCAGAGCTCGGCTCATGAAGTTTATGGTCTCCTCAAATTGACTGACTCTGTAGGCAGCCAGACCCCGGCCATAGTGAGCGGCGGCATAATCAGGGTCAAGCCCTATCGCCCGGTCAAAACAGGAGATAGCTTTAGTTAAAAAAGATCCATCATGAGTGTCCAGGTACCAGGCTAAATAAAGCATGCCCAAGTTATTGTGAATCAGAGCATATCCTGGATCAATTGAAGCTGCTCTTTCATAAGCAGCCAGAGCCTTAGGGTAATCTTTGAGGTGACGGTAGCAAAGTCCCAGGTCAATCCAGATTTTAGGGTCAGAGTCCATCTGTGGCAGATAGCGGGATTCAGCTATGTTTACCGCTTCCTTATATTGCTGTTGGGCGATGAAATAGCCAACGGCATGGGTAAAAACGTCATAACTTTCGGGCAGAGCTTGGAGAGCAGCCATCAGTGTCTGGCGAGCCAGTTCTAATTCGCCCGAAGCTTCATAGATGAGAGCGAGATTAACCCGAGCCACATCCAGGTCTGGCCTTTCCTGGATAATCTGCTTGAGTTCCTCAATAGCCAGTTCTTTTTTTCCGGAAGCATTCAGCCTCAAAGTGAACATAGCCTTTTCATAGAAAGGCAGCAACACCTTGACGTCGTCTTTCGGACTGAAGTTCTTTTTTCTGGTAGGGGCCGGTCCAACCAGATAGCCGAGGCTTTTCAGCTTCTCTATGGCTTCAGCATCGGGCTTCTGTTCAGCCTTCAACCCGGACTCGCGATTAAGCTTTTCCTGAGTTTTCCTGAACTGGGGCAGGTCTTGTTTTAAGACCTGGTTATGTTCTTCCTTAAAATCTGTTTCCAGGTCGTAAAGTTCGGGGATGGGCGAATCTATGAATTTCCATCGTCCGTCTATATGCCCGTGGATGGGAGCCCAGCCCCGACTGTAATAAGGATAGAGACATTCAAAGTAGATAGGCTTGGCGGGAAGCCTTTTGCCGCGGGCGGCGGACAACAGGGTTCGGCCTTCTAAGTCGGCTGGCTTGGGTCTGGACAGAAAATCACAGATGGTGGGGAAAAGGTCCAGGTGGGAAACTAATTGCTCAACTCTGGCTGCTCTGATGCCTGGTCCGGTGATTATCAGGGGCACCCAGAGGGTGGGGTTATAGGTCAAGAAACCATGAGTGGATTCTCCGTGATCACCTAAGGATTCTCCGTGATCAGCAGTCAGGATAATAAGAGTATTCTGGCTCAGGTTAGATTGTTTCAAGTAATTTAACAGGCGACCAACCTGCTCATCCACATAGGCCACTTCCCCTTCGTAGGGATTTTTCAAGAATTTTGTTCGGTAGGGTTCGGGCGGTTCATAGGGGTCGTGTGGATCATAGAAGTGGAGCCAGAGAAACCAGGGCCCGGAGACCGACTTAAGCCAGGCCAGACCCCGGTTGGTTACCACTTCAGCTCTCACTTCGGCCAGTTCCCGGTTGGCTTCTTTTATCTCTCCCAGCCGGTCATCATAGGTGTCAAAACCCTGGTTCAGGCCGAACCGCGAATGTACGGGATAACCGCCGATAACTGCGGCCGTAGCGTATCCTTGGCTTTTTAAGTACTCAGCTATGGTCAGCAACTCGGCCGGAACCACAAAACGACCGTTATCCCGGACAGCGTGGGCTGGAGGGGTTTTCCCGGTCATAATACAGGTATGGGAGGGAAGAGTCAGGGGCACATGGCAAAAAGCCCTGGTAAATATAACTCCCTGGCTGGCCAGTTTGTCAATATTCGGAGTAGAAACATGGGAAGAATCATAGCAACTGAGCCGGTCAGCCCGTAAAGTGTCAATGGTTATCAGTAGAACATTGGCTGGCTGGTCAGCAGCTAGTACCCGTTCCGGACTCAGGAGAAAAAAATACGAGAAGAAAAACGAAAGAAAAAGGGGTAGATATAGAGAACAAATTCCACCGAAGGAGTTACTTCTTTTGTTCTTTATTTTATCAATCTTAAATTTCACTCTTTTCTCACCAGAGCCGACTCAGATATTTTTTTTCCAAATTTTACTCTGAGAGTAATTTATTACAACCCGGCTTCAATCGTCAATTCAATCAAGGCATCCTGCTTTTCCCAGGTAAAGATCTTTTCTTCTGGGCCAATCACAGAAACGATTTTTGAAGTTGGTTCTTTATCTTAAAAATAAAATTAATCTTTTAAGGTCAATCCCGGTGTATATCTCAGCTAACTGGGGAAAGTTGACGAACATAAATCTTGGTTTATCCGGAACCAGATTTCTTAGCGTCCTGGAGAGCTTAGATTGAGCCACAGCCGGACAGCCTTCCTGCTCCGCAGCGTCCACGGCCAGGACGGTGTAAACGTAGTTCTGGTTAGGGTCGCTGACCTGCCTGAAGAAAGAAAGCTGACTGCTTGGTACTTCAGCCAGCAAAATTCTCTGGCCAGAGGTTACATCGTAAATTCTATAGCTGGCAACCTGACCTTGGAGGGGAGGCCGCCAGCGGAGAAGATGAAGGCTGTGACTGACTCCTGAACTCCCAAAGTTGAAATCTCTCTGCTTGAAGATAATACAGGTGAAATTTCTTGGCGCAGATAAATTTTCATTGGCAGGTGAACTTGAGACCAGGCACCAATAAGCTTGCTGACTGATAGCGTTCTGGACCTCAGAGACGGTCTGAGCTGAAGGCCAGGAGCTCCGCCATTGAGCCAGGGCTGAGGCTGCTCTATTTAACGTCCAATCTTCTGTTGGCAGAATAAAGGAAAAAATGCCTCCACCTTCACCATCGTCAATTCTATAGGTATTAATGTATTGAGGGTAAGATGATAGAGAATAACAGTAATTCTTTTTAGCTATAGCCGCATCACAGAAGGGCGCGGTGGTTGAACCACTCAACTCCAGGGGCAAGGAGCCGGCCATCACCCAGACCGGCACGGCCACAGAACAAACGGGTTCACCCAGGATGACCCACATGGTAGTTAGCAAAGGATTCTCTCCAGGAAGAACTCCATGGAAAACAGCACAGGAGCGAGTTAGGTAGCGATTGATAGAGTTGTTGGTCCTGATGTAACCAGGGGGCAAGCCATCCTGGCTGCCCTCATAGGGCAGGGGATAGGGGTCAATGACTCCGTTATTAAGGTCCCTGGCCAGGGTTCTTAGAATTACCTGATGGGAGATGCTTTTATTGATAGCCTGAGGAGTTAAAAGCTCTACAGCTCTATCATATCTAATATAACCGGCACCAGTGCCATTTCCGGTAAAGGCGAAATTGGTTCGGATGATGAATCCATAGGGAGCCACAGCCGGGTCGTTAGCGTCAAACTTAGTATATGAGTTGCTTCCGACTTCAAATATGGCGGCGTTGCCCAGAGCATCAATTACTCCGTAATTAGCTCTGGTTTGCCTCCCGGAAACATTGGTCTGGAGCAGAAGCGCTTCAAACTCATCTACAGTGACACAGTGGAGAAGGGCATAACGGAGAAAAGTCCCGTTCTCGGCTCCGGAGCTGCCCAGGTCTTCTGAGTTTGAATTTTCTATGGCTAAACCTTTCTCGTTGACTCCCATCCAGACGGAAAGGGTGCTGCTGGTATCGGTTAACCCTATTGCCCGGTAAGGGCCGTCGTTCAGAAAGACAAGTTTGTTATTCTGGTCGTCAACATCGCGGTTTTTCCACAAGATTGGGCGGCCGTCAATGGTGGCTTTCCCAGAGATAACAGCTGTGGTGCATTCTTCAGCTGAAGCCGAAATTAAAAGGAAAATTAAAATAAAAATTAGAGATAAAGAAGAACGTAGAAGGGAGCGGATAGGGCATAATTTTCGGGGGGACTTATTAATTCTCATCAGAGATGACCTCTGCTCCTAACATAAATAGAAGATAGAAAAGGGGGCTCAAAATGAGCCCCCTTTTTGATGGTTAACTACACCTTAGAAAGAAGCCCGGAATCCAAGACGAAGGGAGCGAACACCAGCCACACTGGTAATCTGCTTGTAAGTTGAATAGAGGGTTTGATAGGGTGGGGTGGCGTAGGAATACAAATCGGCGTAAGGATTCTGGTTAATGTTGACTGTGCTCCGGCAGAAAGCGTTGATTACATCTGCATAGATATTGATTTTGAATGTCCCCCGTATCTTGAATTCTTTTTCCAGTCTCATATCCACATTGGTATAAGGAGGATTCCTTCGGGAACCGTTTGGTTCGGTATAAATATCGCCGATGTAAGTTGCTTGAGCGCCGAAGCCGGTTGGGAAATAAATGCGGCGGAAAGTCCGAGCCCAAGGGGTTCCGTCCATATACTGGAAATAGGCGCTGAGAATAATGTTATAAGGAAATATGTAAGTGCCCATTATTTTGATCTGCAGAGGCCGGTCATAATCCGTAGAGCCCCAGGCATATATCAACCTGTTGGGATTATCAAAGGCGCTGGATTCGCCTTCAGTGGCTGAATAGCCGGGGTCGCAGTTTCCTTTAAAGCTGCTGTAGAGGATTGAGCCCTGGAGCTGCCAGCGGTTGCTCATTCTCTTGTCAAAGGTCAGAATCGTAGCCCAGTACCGGCGTTTGGCTTCGGGAGGATTTACGCCATGGAAGGTCGGAACGGGTCTGTCGGCTCTCAGTCCATAAACTCTTATGACCTGGTCATCGCTTGTTCCGAAGATTCCGTCCCAGCCCGGGTCAGTGGCGTCAAATGGCAGCCACACTAGACCGGTACTATCAGTCAGTGTGGCGTCATAGCCATTATACATATCCACATCGTCTACGATGTTTTTATTTTCTTTATACATGAACTGGAACCCGAGGCGGAAGTCCTTTAATATTTGCTGATCAACTCCGACTGTCAACTCATTGGTGTAGGGGCACTTAAGGTCAGGAATGTAATAGTTGAACTCAGGATTCTGCTCCTGCCACGAGCTTAATGAGTAGCTATCGGTAGGCGGCAGGTCCATTAGCTTGTTGCGGTTAAGGTCATTCCAGCGAAAATCAAAGCTGCTGGCACCGAAGATTTGGGCGGCATTGTATTTGGCAGCCCAGACCGGTTCGTAGTACTTGCCGAAAGAAGCCTTAAAAGCAGTCTTGCCATTTCCGAAAATGTCATAGACGATACCGATACGAGGAGAAAAGGTCTTAAAGGTCACTACTCTTTTGGTCTTGGTCAGATAAAGCTCATCCCAGGGAGAGATGCCGTAAGTGGCGTGGAGCTGGTCAATCAAAGCCAGAAGAAGAATGTTGGGGTTGTAATTGGGGTCTTGCATATAGATTGGGTTAAGCAGTGGTGGCGGATAATCGTAGCGCAGCTCGGGTCTTCCCTGTGGCGGCTCATATTGATAGGAATAATCATAACGGACCCCAAGGTTTAGGGTCAATCTCTTGAACTGAGCACTGTCCTGGATGTAGCCGGAAAAGCGCCGGGTGTGGTCCTGGACGTCCCACTGGCCTTTGGTTGGGGGGCAAATTCTTATTCTTAATCTTCCCTGGTAATTGGTGCGGCTGTAATAATACGGATTTTGCTGAGCGTAATTATACCAGTAGGAATAGTAGGGATTAGCTCTCCACCAATCCCGGTGGTATTCATCCTGTTCAAATTCCAGGCCAGCTTTGAATTCATGATTGGCGCCGAGGAAGTCATCCTGGAACCGGGTGATTGAGGCTGAACCAAGCGTCTTGATTCGGATGTATTCATCATTGTAGCCAGCGGTTCCCCAGTAGACAACCTGGCCTGAATCATAATAAGTATACTCGCCTTCATTTCTGGAATGAAGCGGGAAGAAACGGTGGACATAGCCAAACCGAATGTCTAAGAAAGTATTCTGGTTAAGCAACCAGTTAATCTGCTGGTTGGTGGTATAGGTGTTTTCATGGTCGTAGATTCTGGTGTAAGAAAAATCGGCATCAGTGCCAAAGCTGTTCTGATAGATGGGTTCATAAATGTGGTTGTAGTGGAGCATGCCGGTATATTTAATCTTGGGTGTAATCTGGGCGGTGATCTTAGCAAAGCCCATCCATTCCTGGTGGTTAAGGTCATAGTGTTGGCTTTGAAGTCCCAGAGCGGCCATTCTGGCTTCCGGGTTATAGCGGTTTAACTGATCATACACCAGGCGGCGGCCGTTAAGGAAAAACCAGACCTTATCTTTGATTATCGGGCCGCCGAAGCTGACTGAAAAGTCTTTGTAATTTGAGTATCTTTCTGGGGGGTTAACTCCCATGGCTTTCAGCTGTTCGGGCGACCAGAGGTCCTGGGCAAAAGAGTCGCTGGTGTAATAAGTGACAAAGCCTCCGCTGAATTTGTTACCACCGCTCTTGGTAACGATGTTGATGTAGGTAGATTGAACCTGGCCGACTTCAGCCGGGTGACCGGCAGTTTCAAACTCTACCTCTTCGTAAACATCAAAGTTGATGTTGGCCATAACATAGTTGGTGGCCGGGTCGTTCATCGGAACACCGTCAAGAGCATAGAGCTGGTCTCTTAAGGTCCCGCCAAGGATGGATGACATGCGGCGGTAATCAAGACCTTCAGAGATAGCCCCGGGAACTGAGTTCTGCAAATCATAAAGGTCTCTTCTGACTGGAAGACTGGCTAAAAACTCGGTAGTGTAAGAAACTTTAGTCTTGCTGGCTTGAACATCAACTACCGGAGCCGGGGCGGTAACCGTTATTTCTTCAGAAACAGCAGATGGTTCCATCACCAGGTCTACGGTAGTGGTTTGACCCACGTTGACCACCAGGCCAGTCCTGACCACAGTCTTAAAACCGGGCAGTGCGGCGGTCAGCTTGTAGTCTTTTCCAGGTGGCAGGGCAATAAACCGGTAGTGACCACCCTCGGTAGTCACAAAGCTTTGAGTCCCCATGATGGCTGGCCCTGATATGGTGATTGTTACCCCAGGCAAAGGATTTTTCTGGTCATCAACGACGTCTCCGGCAATGGACCCGGTCTGTCGTTGAGCCAGAGCCGAGGGTACAACCAACAGTACCAGGAGCAGGCAGAAGATTGAGTTTTTTAACAGCCTGCGCATAAAAACCTCCTTCCTAAAAAAATTAATTCCTCGCCAATGAGGAGAGTTGCCATCCTTCCTTTCTATGATTTAATAATTATAATTTCACAAAAAAAAAGTCAAGAGAAAGTTTGATTGATAGCCTGGAACCAAGACAAATTAAAAGTTCTGAAGCCAGAGCCAATTTATTATATATTTGGATTGTGAGGCTGCTTAAATAGAAAAAGCGAATATTGTTCTCAAAATCAACATGCTGAATTTTAGATGAGGCTTTAAGAACCAAAGGCTTGAGCCAAAATTAAAATACTGCGCATAAAAAACATTGGTTAACTGGTCATAAAGTTTTAGGAAAGAACTAAAACTGATGGTTAAGAATTCTGGGCTCAGTTTTTTAAGAGATGGAAAACCTGAAATGATAGGAATATCCAAAAAGTAATTTGTCAAGCCGGGATGGCAGGAATTTCTTGGCAAAAGTTTATGGAAAAATCATGATTGTGAGTATAATAAGGACAAGAGGACCGAGCGGTGAAATACGACCGAGTTGAATATTATGCAGGATACAAGGGGGAGGAAAGACCTGTAGCGGTTTATGTGGGTGAGCTGCGGCTGGAAGTGGTCCGGTTGATTTCGGTCAAGAGAATTCAGGAAAAAGGAGGCAGCCGGTTTATAGAAATCTTTGAATGCCTGCTGGCAAATGGCGAAACAGTTAAAATTGAAAGAGAATTGGAGATTTAAAAAGATTGAGTTCTAACCCCAGGCTCATCATTCTGAAATCATTGAATTCAACATGTATATTCGGGTTATCTCTCTCAGAATTATCCGCACTCATAAAGATAGAAGAGCGGGGAGTAAAACCAGATGAAAGCAAGTCGGAGAGAGATTTTTTGTTAGACAGATCAAAAAATAACCTTTTTAAGACCCGGGGCTTAAGGATGGCAGATTTTTTCTCAGTCAAAATATATCCAAGAAAAAATGTTTCTAAGGGGGTACCATGAAAGAAAAAAGAATTTGTCTATTCAGGGTTTTTATGATTTTTTTATCAGCGTTATTCTTCTTTTATTCTCAAACTCAAGCTGAGCAGGGCCGAGTTTTTTCTATCGGGAACATAAAAGCCAGTTCCGGAGAAATAGCCAGCGGTTTTCTGGAAGTGCCGGCTGGGGTGGACCCAGCTACCAGGATTCCGGTGACTATTATTAACGGGAAGAAGCCGGGGAAAGTGCTGGCTGTTGTGGCAGGAGTCCACCCTTATGAGTATCCGCCGATTCTGGCCCTCTATCGGGTAAAGAATATGATCCATCCTGATGAACTGTCTGGAGTTCTAATCTTGGTTCATATAGCCAACCTTCCCGCTTTCCAGAGAAGGACAATTTATTACAACCCATTTGACTGGAAAAACTTGAACCGGGTTTTCCCCGGAGATAAAAACGGGACTCAGAGCCAGAGAATAGCCGCGGTGCTGACCGAGGAAATTGTGGAAAAATCGGAGGCGTTGCTTGACCTTCACTGTGGGGACGGAAACGAAGCCTTAATCCCGTATACCTACTGGATGATCAGCGGAAACCAGGACCTGGATGCAGTAACCCGGGAGATGTCTTTAGCTTTTGGACTCAAGCATATCATCATTGATAATACCAGGGCTCAGGACATAAAGAATTCTAAATATCTTGGCAATACAGCTATTGTCAGGAAAAAGCCGGCTATTACAACCGAATCTGGAAACCTGGGTCGGATAGAAGAGGAAGCTGTGCAGGCCAATGTTAATGGGGTTCTGAATGTGATGAAGTATTTTAAGATGCTCCCTGGCGAAGCCCAGTTGCTGGCGGACCCGGTCTGGATTGAAAAATATGAAGTCATATATTCCAGTCATGATGGGCTGTTTTACCCCCTGGCGGGAAAGGGTGATTATGTAAAGCAGGGAGAGGTGGTTGGAACAATCACTGATTATCATGGAAATTTGCTGGAAAAGGTTAAAGCCCCGTTCACCGGGATTCTGCTCTACATTATCGGGACTCCTCCCTGCAACCAGGGAGAACCCCTGTTTGAAGTCGGTCTGGTCAAAGAGAATTAACCGAAATCTAAGCCCTATTACCCGGGTCATAAATTTTGTCTGACTAAAAAATCTGCCTTAAATGAGCGAGAATTTAACTGCAATCATTTGAACAGCAGGAGGCCAGGCCGTGCGGAAAAATAAAGAAAGAAGTTAAAAAAATCAGAATAAAGCAGAAAAGGATGAACCTTTTCTTTAGGTAATTCGTTTTTATATTTGCCGGCCAGATTAATTTAAGAAAAGAGGTTTTGGCTGATGAAGAGGAATATTTTTATAACTTCAAGCTCCGCAATTATTATGTTGGTGCTCATTAGCTTGGCCTTCGGTCAAACTGCCGTTCAGAACGAAGAAGACAAAATGGTAATACCAAGGCTTTCTCAGCCGCCGAAGGTTGATGGGGTTTTGGATGAAGTTTACTTTAAGGAAGCTCTGAAAATTGAAGACTTTGTCCAGCTTTCGCCAAAAGAAAACGGCGTCCCGACTGAAAGGACAGTTGCTTATCTTGGTTATGATGAAAAATATTTTTACCTGGCTTTTCGTTGCTATGATTCCCAGCCCAAAAAGATTCGCTGCTCTGTGACCCGGCGCGATAACATCATGGACGATGACTGGATAATCGTTTTCCTTGATACTTTTGCTGAAAGGCGCCGGGCTTTTACCTTTATGCTCAACCCCATCGGAATCCAGGCGGACTTCATGAGGATGGAAGAAGGCGGCAACGACAACATGGATGACTCCTGGGATACCTTTTTTTATTCTGACGGCCAGATTGACGACCAGGGTTATACAGTAGAAGCCGCCATTCCTTTTAAGAGTCTCCGCTTTCCTGATGAGAATCCCAAGACCTGGAACTTAGTCCTGGGACGTAATCTTCCCCGGACTGGCGAAATAATCATCTGGCCACGTTATTCACGTTCCATCCCCGGTCTTCTTTCTCAGGGACGAGGATTTGTGCTGACCGGGAAGGTGGAAAAAGGCAAGAATCTGGAAATTATGCCAGTGCTCACTTCTGCTAAGACCGAGGGACAAAAAGTTGATGTTCAACCTGGAGTTAATCTGAAGTATGGAGCTAATTCCAACCTAACCTTTGACCTTACTGCCAACCCTGATTTCAGCCAGGTTGAAGCCGATGTGCCTCAAATAGACCTTAACCTGCGTTACGCACTTTATTATCAAGAGAAAAGGCCATTCTTCTTAGAGGGAATGGAGATCTTCCGCTATCCGGCCATAGAAATGGTTTACACCCGCAGAATAATTGACCCGCTCTTTGGAGTCAGGCTTACGGGCAAAACCGGACGATTTAGTTATGGCTTGCTTACTGCCTATGATCAGAAACCGACTGAAAGCCTATGGGAAGTCCACAACGGAGGCGGCGAAGAAACAGTTGACCGTAATGCTCTTTTCAACATTTTCAGAGTGAAGGCTGACGTGTTTAACCAGTCTTACTTAGGGTTTACCCTGGCTGATAAAGAAATCAGCGGCGGGTCCTGGAATCGCGTCGCCGGGATAGACGGAATGTGGCGGTTTAAGGATCGTTTTTTCTTTTCCTTTCAGGCGCTGGCTTCTGATACCAAGTATGAGAACCAGAACGCCAAACTAGCGCCCGCTCTTTATAGCGAGTTCTATTATTTTACAAAAATTCACCCGAAGGTCCACTGGGGAGCTGGCGGCTATTTTCAAGCCATGCATCCTGATTTTGAGGCTTCTTCTGGTTTTGTCAACAGGGTGGACTACCGGACAGTCGGCGTTTTTAGCTTTTTCAACATTTATCCAGATAAGAAATATCTGAATCAGATCGGCTTAAATTTTCAAGTTGGGCAACGCAATTCTTATTCGGGAGATGTGGTTCAGGATAGATGGTTCAGAACCCGGATTCAATTCCGTCTCACTGAGTTCAATCAGATTTATGTGAACTTGACCCGTTCTATGGAACGTTATGCTGAGATTGATTTCAACAAGACGGTCCTATACCTTGAAGCTAATACAAACTTTATAAGCTGGCTGCCTTTCGGCTTTTATTTTCAGACCGGTCATAGTATCAATTATGACCCTGATAATCCATTTCTGGGCTACAGCAACCTCTATGGCTTATATCTAACTCTTAAGCCGGAAAAAAGACTCCAGCTCGGCCTGGATATCAACCTCCAGTCTTATTGGAGAGAATGGGGCGGGGAGAAACTCTGGGATTATCTGGTAATCAGGCAAAAAACTACTTTCCAGATTTCCAAAACTCTGGCGCTCAGAACTATCGTTGATTATAACGATTATTATAAAAAGTTTTTCGGCAGCTTCTTGCTGAGCTGGGTTCTGAGGCCGGGCACCCTATTCTATCTGGGTGCTGACTCCAACTTCCTTCGAGATGAGTTTGGCCATTATGGACGGCAGAATTATGGGGTCTTTGTCAAGTTTTCCTACTGGTGGAGAATTTGAGAATAGAAAGAGAATCTGCTCTGGGGTTAATGCCTCCTTTATTTGAATTAAGGGCAGAGGATAGACCTCTGCCCCGCTCTCGTCTAAAATAAGGCTGTGAGCCTGGAATTTCTGGCAGAGCTACCAGAGTTCAGGGCCCTGGTAGCGAGGTTGAAAGAGGGGGAGGACTGTCTTTTTTTATCTGGTATTATAGCTGAGGCCCGGCCTTATTTTTATGCTCTCTTAGCCAGAGAAATTTCCAGGCCGCTGCTGGTCATAACTCCTGAGGCCAGCTTACTGCCTGAGGAAAAAAGAGAAACCGAGAATCTTCTACGGTTAATATCCGTCAGCCGGGAGATTCAGATTCTCCCGCCCCTCAGCTCAGAACCTTATCTTGAAGTCCAACCGCCGCTGGAAGCTGTGTCTGCCAGGATGAAGGTTCTCTACAGCTTGCATCTTGGACACCAGCCTTTGATCTTCACCACTTTGACCGGCTTGCTCAAGCCCGTTCCGGGGAAAACTGAACTGGCCAGCTCCTTCATAAAAATAAACATCGGAGATCAGTTTGAGCGAAATCTTTTATTGCAAAAGCTGAAAGAATTTGGCTACGCCCATGAAGACCTGGTGGCTTCAGCTGGTGAATATGCTTACCGCGGCGGTCTGGTGGATATTTATTCCGTCTGGTCTGAATTTCCCTACCGCCTGGAATTTTCTGAGGACCGGATATCTTCTATTCGCGAATTTGATGCTTCTACCCAGCGCTCGGTCCGAAGAATTGAATCCGCGGTAATCCCGTCACTCCGTGAGTATCCAGGAAGTCCAGAATTCCGGGAGAAATTTATAAGGCAAGCCCGGGCCAAGGGCCGGGGTTCCAGAGACCTGGAGAAAAAAATTGAGCTCTTGCGCCAAGAAGAGTCATTTCCTTCCTTTGTCTTCTCCTCTCTCCTGGTAAAGGAACATTTTACGGCAATTACTGAGTACCTGAAAAATCCGCTGTTTATCCTGGAAGACCGGGAGCAGATAGAAAAGCTCTGGCAAGAAAGCCAGACTGAATGGCAAAAGTCCTATGAAGAACAACTGAGCCAGGGCGCTTTTTACTTGGCTCCAGATGAAATTTTCTTACCGGACCTTCTGGAAATAATAAGAAGACATGGCTTGAGCCTTCAAGAAATAGAAGAAGTGGAACAACGACCTAAGATCCAATTTGGCTTTCAACCTGTTCCCAAGTTTAATAATCGGATCCCTTTCTTTATTCAGTACCTGAAAAAGAGGCAGGAGGAAAGGGATATCTGTTATCTCTTCCTATCCAATCCAGTCAGAAGAGAACGGCTGGCGGCGGTCCTTCGGGAAGAAGAGATTTCAGTTAAGCTGGTGTCTGACCCGAAAGAAAAACCGCGAAGCGAGGAAGTTAACCTGGTTGAAGGACGGCTGCAGTTCGGTTTTAGCTACCCCAGGCAGAAGATTTTCATCTTCGCCGAGAGCGATATCTTGACTGAGGAAAAAGTCATCATCAGCCGGGTGCCGCGCAAGTTGTTTTTCTCTCAGTTCCAGGATTTGAATCAAGGGGATTACGTGGTTCATACCGAGTATGGAGTCGGCCGGTTCAACGGCCTGAAAAAAATTGACCTTGAGGGCAGGCCGCACGATTTTATTGAAATCATATACCGGGATGACGACCGCTTGTTGGTGCCGGTAGAAGATCTGAATCTAGTTCAGAAGTTTTCCAGCCCGGCTGGAGCAGCTCCTCAACTGGATAAGCTTGGAACCCAGACCTGGGCTAAAACTAAAGCCCGGGTTAAGAAAGCAGTGGAAGAGATCGCTCAAGAACTCCTGGAATTATACGCCAGAAGAAAAACTATCCAGGGAGTAGCCTTCAGCCCCGAGGGTCAGTGGGAGAAGGAATTTGAAAAGATGTTTACTTTTGAAGAGACTGAAGATCAACTGCGGGCGATTGAAGAAGTCAAGAAAGACATGGAGAATTCGCAGCCCATGGACCGGCTCCTTTGCGGTGATGTTGGTTACGGTAAGACGGAAGTAGCCATGAGAGCAGCCTTTAAGGCTGTGATGGATGGAAAACAGGTGGCAGTTCTCTGCCCGACTACTGTTCTGGCAGTTCAGCACCTGAATACTTTTCGCCAGCGAATGCTGTTATTTCCCGTCCGAATTGAAGCCTTAACAAGGTTACAATCACGGAAAGAACAAAGAAGAATAGTGGAGGAGCTGAAAAGCGGTTTTGTAGACATCATCATCGGGACCCATCGCCTTTTATCGCCGGACGTGGTCTTTCATGATCTCGGGTTATTGATCATTGATGAAGAGCAGAGATTTGGTGTCAGTCATAAAGAAAAGATTAAGCAGTTAAAAGCTAACATTGATGTGCTGACCTTGACCGCTACGCCCATTCCGAGAACTCTGAATCTGGCTTTGAGCGGCTTGCGGGACATAAGCTTGATAGAGACTCCGCCTCGTGACCGACTGGCCATTCATACTGTGGTCGCTCCCTTTAACACCAGATTGATCGCCTCAGCCATCAAGCAGGAGTTGGACCGTCAGGGGCAGGTCTATTACATCCATAACCGGATTGAGGATATAGAAAAAATTGCCGGGCTGATAGAAAAACTGGTTCCTCAGGCCCGGGTTATTGCCATCCACGGCCGGATGAAAGGACCCGAGCTGGAAAAGAGGATGCTGAATTTCATCAATCAGAAATATAATGTTCTGGTTTCAACCACGATCATAGAAAACGGTATTGACATCCCCCTGGTTAATACCCTGATCGTGGACCGGGCTGACCTTTATGGTCTGGCCCAGCTCTATCAACTCCGGGGCCGGGTTGGCCGTTCCTCCCGTCAGGCCTATGCTTATTTTCTGGTCCCGCCGCTGGCCGAGCTTAATCCCGAAGCCAGAGAAAGACTGAAAGCGCTTAAAGAGTTCAGCGAACTGGGTTCCGGCTTCAGACTGGCGGCTCGCGATTTGGAGATAAGAGGAGCCGGAAATATCTTGGGTCACAAACAGCATGGTTTTATTGAAGCCGTAGGTTACGAGTATTTCATGCAGCTCCTGGATCAAGCCATCAAAGAACAAAAGGGAGAGAAGATTGAAGAGGTCAAATGTGAAATCAATCTCAGGGTTGATTTTCGTCTGCCGGAAGATTATTTGCCTCAGGTCAATCTTCGGTTGAACCTTTATAAGAGATTGTCGGCTTTAGAAAGAGCTGAAGAGGCGCTTAAGATAAAAGAGGAAGTTCAGGATAGGTTTGGACCTCTGCCCCAGGCTGTGGAGAATCTTTTCTTGTATGCTCAGATAAAATTCTTTGCTCAGCAGATTAGGATAAAATCTCTGGACCGGAGCGGCAATCGGCTTTTAATCAAGTCCCCGCCAGAAGTCAATTTCCAATGGCCTAAGACCCAGGCCTTGCTGAGTAAATATCATGGTAGCTTCTCTCCCTTGGGAATGATGGTCTTAAACCTGAAGACGACCACTGACCAGGAGTTTCTCAGGGAGACTCTCCAAATCTTGAAGCAACTCAGTGGCTATACTATAATCAATTAAGATAACAGATGAAAAAAGCATTTCCGGTTATTATATTAATATTAGTCATATTAGCGGGGGGCCTCTATTTTGGATATAACTATCTGAAAAAAAAGGAAATAGAAAAACAAGAAGCTCAGAAAAAAGACCTTCCAGTCTTCAGAATTGAGGAAAAAGTATATACGCTGAGTGATTTTGAGAATTATCTCAAGGTTCTTAATCCTGAAAAACAGGAGGTTTCAGCCGAAGCGCTGGCTGAGCTTTTTGACCAATTCATTGAAGATAAATTAATCCTGTACTCGGCCCGAAAGCAAGGATTGGTCTTGACTGATTCAGAGAAACAAGCCTTCTTAAAACGAATGATCCGTGATTATCCGGTTGAGGCCGGGCTTTCAGAAGCCTTGGCCCGCGACCAGAGTCTGGAGGAGAGTTTGCTGGTAGAAAAATATAAACGTCAGAAAGTTGCGGAGGCAGTGGTGACTGAGGAGGAAATAAAACAGTACTATCAAGAGCACAAGAAAGATTTTCTGTTGCCGGAAAGAGTTAAAGTGAGCCAGATTCTGGTCAAATCCAGCGATCAGGCAGTAAAATTAAGAGAGAGACTGCAGAAGGCTAGTGAAGAAGAATTCCGTCAGGCGGCTAAAGATTTTTCCGAAGCCCCTGATGCTTACAAGGGTGGAGTGATGGGTGTATATAAGCCCGGCGAGTTACCCTATGAGATGGAAAAAATTATTTTTTCCCTGGAAGAAGGGAAGCTGTCAGCGATTTTCCAGTCAACTTATGGTTTTCATATTTTCCGGCTGGATAAGAAATATCCACCCACTCTTCTCAGCTTGGAAGAAGCAGCCTCTAAGATTCGTAACCTTTTACTGGAAATTAAGGTTAAAGATATAGTGGCCAAGGAAATTGAGGATTTAAAAACTACTTATCACTGGCAGGTTTTCCCCGAGAATCTGCCTTTTAAGTATGAAGGGAAAGAATATGATTAAGAAAAAAATATTTATTCTGGCTCTGGCTATTATTTCCGCCTGTTCCTTTATTTCGGCTGATGTGGTGGAAGAGATTGTGGCCATCGTCAACGGTGATGTTATAACCTTAAGTGAATATAAAGAACAGTTCAACAACACCGTTCAGATGTTAAGAGCTCAATTAAGCGGAGAGGCTTATTATAAGGAATACGAGCGAATTAAAGAAAATCTGCTGGATATGATGATTACCGACCTTCTCCTTTTGCAGCAAGCCAAGGAAAAGGGTCTGAACGTCAAGGAGCAGTTGAAAGCCTCCATAGAACAAATTAAACAACAGAATCATCTGGAATCTGACCAAGAGCTTATGCAGGCCATGCGCTCTCAGGGGATTGATTATCAGACTTGGGTCAAGCAGATGGAAGAGAATCTGATGCGCCAGGCAGTTATTTATACAGAAGTGGACCGGACCATCGTCCTGGATGATTCTGAGATTGTTCAGTATTATAAACGCAAGCCCGAAGAATTTATCGTCCCCCCTGAGTTCCGGATCAAAGCCATCTATCTTTCCAGCACCACCAATCCGGCGTATCTGCTTGAAGAGAGGAGAAATGAGATATCTCAGAAGCTAAAGAATGGGACAAGTTTTGAAGATTTGGTTACGGAATATTCTGAGGGCCCGAAAGAAAATGGCGGGGACCTGGGATTCTTCAAGAAAGGCGAACTGGAGAAGGCTATTGAACAAGCTGTTGAGAAAATCAATCCCGGTGAAATTTCAGGCTGGGTTGAGGCCAGAAATGGCTGGTACCTGATAAAGCTGGAAGAGAAAAAAGAGAGCTTTCAGAAAACCTTTGAGGAAGCCAGAAAAGACATTGAAGAAAAGCTCTATATGGAGAAGAGGCAAAAAAAGATTGAAGAATATGTTAAGAAATTAAAAGAAGAGAGCTTCATAAAAATTCTGAAGCCCAACCCCTTAAACCTTTAGTTTATTTCTATCATACGGACCATCAGGTTACAAAGACCGCAGCCGCTATCACCGTCGTCCAGAGGCCCTTAGCTCCAGCCCCGACTTGAGAAATACTTTTAGTCTTTACTGTCAGCCGCTCAGAAAGCTGATAATAATTTTCTTTTCCCCTTCGGAAATTATGGTGGGAATACGCTTGGCCCAGTTTTGTGGCCAGCATTTCAGCGGCCAGCTCTTCAGCCTGGGCTCCGGCTTCTTTTTCACTCTCGCCGAAGCCTTCGTGCTCAGCTAAGTAGCCGTATTGATTCTTGCTCTGAGGAATTGCCAGACCGATTGAGGCCGAAATCAAGCGGTGCGGTTCGTCAGTAAAATTTTCGCTCATCACCAGAAAAACAACCTGACCGGCTTTTAATTTTTTCAGTCCTTCGGCGCGGCTTATCAGCTGACATTCCGGAGGGAAGATGCTTGAAACCCGCACCAGGTTGAAGGGGGAGATCCCGGCTTCCCTTAGAGCGAGTTCAAAGCTAACTAACTTTTGCTGATGTTGTCCCTTACCCTTAGTAAGAAAAACTTTTTTCGGTAGAATCATCTCCATTAAGTATATCCTTTCTTCATGGTAATCACCGGCCCGAGGCTATTTCTTGGGCTCTTCCTTTTTCTCAACGACCGGGGTTACCACTTGGTCTGGCTTAAAATCAATTTCTTTGGATACTTCCCATTCTCCAAGGAGGACAAAATCGGAGCCGTGGGCCCGGGCAAAAAGCTGAACTATGACCGGTTTCCAGTAAGGGTTGTTCTTAAAGGAATCAAGCGTCTTGCCCTCCACTCCAAAATTGCTCTTCAGGGTTATTACCTCGCTAAGTTCCCCAGGCGGCACTGGCTTTTTTCTTATGGCAGCCAGAAAATTATCACCCAGGTTTTTTGTCTCGCCCTTAAACTTAAAGATGGCGTTAAAATTGATGTAGTACAGGGGTTTATCACTGACGTTTTTTACCCGAAATGAAATTACCGGAACCAGGGTCAACTTAGGCGGCCAAGCTCGGTATTCTTTGCTGACCCATTTGGTCTGCACATCCATTATTTCCATAGAATTTTTTAATTCTTCGGTTGACATCCGTTTGCAGGCGGGCAAGAAAGACATAGAAACTACCAAGGCAAAAATTGAACCTATCATCACAATTTTTTTCATTTTTCCCTCCAAGGGATTTTACATTATAAGTATAGCAAAAAAAATGTTTGTTTTATAAGAGAACATTTCTGAGGGGTAAACGAAACCTGTAGATTAATCACCTTTTTAAGACCTCCGATACCGGAACAAACTGCAGGCCGTATTCCCTGGCTCGCGGCAGATATGTCTTGAGGACTTCCAGAGTTTCGGGGAAAGGATGCCCGATACCTACCGATTGTCCGTTCTTATTAGCCAGGTTGAATAGTTCAAGGAGTCGGTTACCGACCCGGCTCCGGTCTTCATCAGCATCCAGAAAAACCTGACGGGAAGCGGCCGGTACTTTTTTCTTCAGAGCCAGGTCGTAGGCTATAGATTTAGGGCTGGTCTTGCTATCCAGAAAATAAAGGTTTTTCTCCCGGAGAAATGAGATGATAATATCCATCACAGCTTCATCAGTGGTGGCTTTGGAACCCATATGATTGTTGAGGCCGCGGGCCTGAGGTAAAAGATTTAGGTCTTTTTCCAGTATAGACCTGATATCCTGAGGGCTCATTGAAGTTCTTATTAACCCTTCGGCGCCCGCTGAAGAAATATGATTGTTGAAGGCCTCCAGAGGTAGATGGATGATAACCTCCAGACCATTCTTAGAGGCTATCGCGGCGGTTTCCTGGGCGTAACGTGCTTCGGGGATGATGGCTACGGTTAAGGGCGTTTTGAGCTGAATTAATTCCTGGAGAAAATCCAGGTCTTCTCCCATATCGTCTATTACCAGGGCTACTTTTTTGCTGACTTCTTTTTTTTCAGTAGCAGGTAAAGGAGAAGGCTTTGCTGCCTTCCTGGCAACAACCGGTGCTGTATAGCGAAATACTACCCAGCCTGAAGTGGTTGATTTTTCTCTCAGCTCAACCGTAACTACGATTTCTCCGGATTGGCTTTTTTCTTCTCTCAGGTTAGCTTTTATTTTTTTCTTTTTGATTGCCGCCATAAACTTATCTTTGATTTTTGTGTACTCGGTGGCCGTGGTCTGAACTGCTATGTATACCAGACCTTCGTCGGTTCTCTCGGTTGAGATAGAATCGGGTGAAATTCCGTTCCTTTCCAGATGCTGTTGAATGAAATCGGCTAAGAAAACCTTCACTTCAGGTGAAGGAGGGGCGGTCTTTTCCTTAAGATGGGTTAATGAGACCCAGGGAAGATAAGAGATTTTTTTCTGACTGTAATTTAAATGATCAAGCCAGAAAGCAGAGACAAGGGAGAGGACGGTTAGGATTATGGCCAGAAGGAGAAAGTGGTGGTCAAAGTTCCGCGGTTTTTTAATTCTTATGTTTCCCAGCCGCATTAATTTTTAGTGGAAAGCAGACTTATTGTCTTATCGTGATAGGCTTTATCCATTTTTTCGGTGAAGGGGAGTTTTTCATCCAGGGGCACGCTGGTATCCCAGAGTTTGGTTCCCGATTTTAAGGAGAAAATAGCTGTTGTTAGGACGACTAGACTTCCATCTGAAAGAGGAAAATTCTCTTGTTTTCCTACCAGCCCTGGAGTCTCTATCCCTATGACTTTGGCTCTCTGGAACTCCCTGAGAACTGCAGCCACCATCTCCGCTGGTCCGTAAGTAGCTTGGTTCACCCAGAGAAAAATCTTTTGGTTGGCAAAATTAGGATTTTCAGGGCAGGTAACAGATTGTTTCTTATCTCTTCTCTCAAAGAAACCTATCTCCTCTGCTTTTAGGAAAAGATTTAGCACTTTTCTGGCTTCCTCATAATCACCAGTCCAGCAATCTCTGAGATCCAGGATAATGGCTTTGGGCTGGGGAGCTGTTTTCTTAAGCGAGGCAACTAAGGATTTGTTCATCTCATTAGCCAAGCCCGGATAGATTGCCGAAGGCTTTAACCTGATAAATTCTGGAGACTCAGAAATTATCTTGAGCGAAGGAGAAAGAGAAAAATCCCGGGAAACCTGAAGTTCCAGGGTTTCGTTTCCTCTGACCACCCTCAGTTTAACTGGCGGTTGTTCTTCTTTTGCCTGCTCGGCTTCCAGTAATAAATTCACTTCCAAAAGGCTCATAGTAATAGTATTGCGGTCATTGATGGCACTGATGTTATCCCCGACTCTGAGCCCGGCTTTGGCAGCCGGAGAATTTTCCATAACAGCGGCGACTAAGGGAAAAAGCCCATATTTTTTATAAAGAACGAGGCCGGCATTCGTTACCGAGTTCTGGCGGTTGAGGTATCTGACAGCCAGTTCTTTATCCAGATAGGCGCTGAGGGGGTCCAGGGAGTTGACCAGTCCCTTAAAAGCTCCTTCAGTAGTTCTAACCGGATTGGGTTCTTCAAGGTAATCGGTTTTTATCAGCCTCATCACAGTGCCTATTAGTTCGCTATCATTAGAACCAAACTTGGAAACAGGACTTTTAGCTGGCAGAAACCTTTTATCCAGAAAGAGCAGAGCAGTAAGGAGCACAATGATTATTAGGAAATAGAAATTTAGTTTATTGAATTTCATCTTATTTTCCCCTAAATTCTATCATCTTCTCTTTAGCCATTGCAAGGGATCCAGGGCCCGGGCTTTATGCCGAATCTCAAAATAGAGGCATTCTCCCTTGAGTGAATCGGAGTCACCAATCATGGCCAGGGGCTGTCCTGGTTTCACCAGGTCACCTTTTTGCACCAGAAAGGTGGAACAATGACCGTAAAGCGTGTAATAGGATAGTCCGTGGTCTACGATGATCAAGTTGCCATAGCCCTGGAAGTAATCCGCAAAAACCACCCTGCCCCCGTGGATAGCTTTTACAGTCTTGTCCTGTCCCGAGGGAGAAATTTCAATTCCATTGTTTATGGTCACCGTATTGAATTTTGGATGTTTTTCTGGCCCAAAGCGAGTTATGATTTTACCCGCTACCGGCCAGGGGAGCTTACCTTTTCTCTCGTTGAGTGGGATAAAAGGTGCCGGAAGAGAAATTTCCTGACTCTGGAGTCGCTTTAAGAGCTGTTGAAGTTGTTCAGAGCTTTCTTGGAGTTCAGCCATCATCTGCTGATAAGTTGATTTGTTCTTCTTGATCTCGGCCAGTAACTTTTGATTCTTTTCTTCTTCCTCGGTTAACTTGGCTCGGTTTTGTTGAGCTTGATTGAGCAAGGCTTCGGATTCAGACCTCTTGTTTTTAAGTTCGTTTTCCAGGCTCTGCATTTCATTCAGGGTTTTTAAGTACTTTTCTATGGCTTCTCCTTGATAGTGGGCCAGGAAAGTCAGGTTTTTACTTTCCCGGAGGAAAGTTTCCAGATTCTCAGACTTCAGAAAGAAATGCATGAAATCCAACCGGCCAAATCGGTAGAGCGTAACCAAAGTCTTTTCCACAGCTTCTTTTTCTTTCTGCAAAGTCAGCTGGGTATCGGCAATTCTCTTGTTGAGCTCGTTCAACTGGCGGTTGATCAAAGAGCGCCTGAGGTTGAGAGCTTCAATTTCATTCTGAAGCAGTTTTTTATTCAGCCTTATTTTTTCCAGGGATGACAGGAGTGAGCTTTCCTTTTTTTCTTCTTCCTGTAAACGGGATTTTATTTGAGTTATCTGCTGGGTTATCTGGGCTATTCTCTTTTCTACATCTGAGATTACGGAAGTCTGCTCTTGCGAAAAAACAGAGGTCTGGGATAGAATAAAAAAAAGGACAAAAGTCAGAGAAGAAAAAGCATTGAGAAGGAACTTCTGGCGCCGCTGAGAGGTAGAAACTAACAAACCTGGCAACTTCATCAGTTAGATCCTCATTATATTTACCACAATGAAGGCCAAAGTCAAAGAAGGAGACCCTGATCATCATGGGGAAAGTTTCGGGACTTAAATTGACAGAAATTGCCGATCAGATAGCCCAGGCGGCCCTCAACGCTGTCCGCCCGGAACGATTGGTGGCGGAAAGCGTAATAAGGGAGGGAAGAAGTCTCATAATCGGCGGCCAGCAACTCAATCTTGGTTATTTTGAAAAGATAAATTTAGTCAGCATAGGCAAAGCTGGCAAGTTGTTGGCCGAAAGCCTTATTCCCTTGATTGAGGATAAGCTCAACCTGGGAGTAATAACCGGTTCCGAAAGTTACCAGCAGAGCGGCATCCTTTATTATTATCCAGCAGCTCATCCTTTGCCAGACCGCTGGAGTGTAGAAGCCGGGCAAAAAGCCTATGAGTTGGCTTTATCTTCGGGAGAAAAGGACCTTTTCTTAATGCTGATTTCTGGCGGCGGGTCATCTCATCTCTGTTTACCCGAAAAAGAGGTCAGCTTGGAGGAAAAAAGGAATCTGACCGAGATGCTCTTAAAAACTGGTGCGGATATAAAAGAACTAAATACGGTCAGAAAGCATATCTCCAGGATAAAAGGTGGCAGGTTGGCTAAAGCAGCCTGGCCGGCTAAGATCATCAATCTGGTCATCTCAGACGTTATTGGCAATGATCTGGAAAGCATAGCCTCCGGCCCAACCTGGTTTGATTCTACGACCTTTGGAGATGCCATAGCCGTCATGGAGAAATATGGTCTCAGAGATATTTGCCCGAGTGGAGTATGGAAAGTTCTTCAAGAGGGATATCGGGGCCTGAGGAGTGAGACGCTAAAGAAAGGTGACCGGGTCCTGGATCAGGTCAGTTCAGTGATTATCGGAGACAACCTGAAAGCTATATATGCTGCCAAACAAGTAGCCAGGCAGCTTGACCTGGAAACTATCGTCCTGACCTCAGAAGACAGCGGAGAGGCCCGAATAGTGGCTGCTGATTACATAAAAAAAATGATTGATTTTGGTAGGAAAGTTCAGGAGCAGAGAAGAGCTTTTTGTCTTCTGGCCGGAGGCGAGTTAACTGTAACAGTTAAGGGCAGGGGACTGGGTGGTAGAAACACCGAATTTGTTCTGGCTGGTCTCATTGAGATACTCAAACACCAGTTAGAATTTCAAGGGTTTAATTGGCTGGTGGTGAGTTTGGCTACTGATGGTCGGGATGGACCTACTGATTCAGCTGGGGCCTGGATCTCGCCCGAAACCTTAGAAAGAGTGAGAATGAAGAATCTTTCTCCTGAAAAATACCTGGAAAATAATGATTCTTACCATTTTTTTAAGGAGGCAGAGGGTTTATTGACGACAGGCCCGACTGGAACCAATGTTATGGACCTGAGGTTTTTCTTGCTCGTTCCCAGGGAAAGCTGACCAAAGATCGGATTTCAATTTAAGGATTGCAATTATTGAGAAAAAATGATGATATTAAGATAATGGAGATGGGAAAATGAAAGAAGAAAAGTGGATGAAAGAATTGAACCAGTATTTTGAGGATTTAAGGATTATTGAAAAATGCCAGCAGGAAGCCCGGGAACATTTTGATCAATTTTGCGAATTTATAGTGGAACCGGCTGTTGAAGCTCTGGAAGAGCCTTTAGAAGCCAAGGGGATAAAAATTAGATATGACCGCCAGAAAGATAAGTTCATCCATCTTCAGATCAACTTTCCCAACAGCAAAATTGACAATTTCCATTACACTGTAATGCTGCCTTCTAACTCTCTGGAATTAAGACTGATTCTAAAAACAGCCGGGAGAAAGAATAAGAAGTCTCAACTGGTAGAAAAAGAAAGACCTTTTATGCCGGAGGTTAAGCCTCAAGATATCCTTAAGCTTACCCGGGATGAAATCATAATGGATATCATCCAGAAGCTTAAAGAGTTTAACTACGCGGCCCGGACTTCTCCAGATTAAAAAGGCCTTACAATTTTTTCTGCTTGATCATTTCCAAGATCTTGATGAGATATTCATAACTGGGACGATCCAGAGTATTCTGACCAAGGTATTTGAAGCGCAAAACTCCTTGATCATCAATAATATATACACTGGGGATGTTCTGTTCTACCTGGCTTCCGCTCCAGTTGGTGCTGAACAGACCAAGACCTGAAGAGACCTGGTGGTCAGCGTCAATCAATACAGGAAAAGGAGTTGGAATGTTATCCTTGCTTACGGAAAAATCTTTCGGGAAAAGCCTGCGGTAGCGCTCAACTGATTGTTTGCCCTTTTCATCCAGTTGCTCAGGATTTTCAGGATATTTCCAGTTCTTAATCTTGGCCATTTGTTCGGGCAAGCTCTCCAGCCAGAGTTTGACTGTTTCTCTTGGATAAGGGAGCACTACGAGTATTTCCAAGTTATACTTTTCCCTAAGTTTCTGACTTTTTTCTAATTCAACCAGCTCCAGGTATTTGTAGTTGCAGATAGTACACCAACGGTCAGGACCAGCATAACCGCGGGGGAAAACAATCATCACATTTTTCCCTTTTAGGTTTGAGAGGCGAACTTCAGGTCCCTGGTATGAAGGTAGGTTGAAATCAGGCATGGGCTGTTCAAGAAGAGCCGGTCTGATCTGTTGTTCCTGAGCCTGGGCGAAAGTCAAAGTTAAGGTTAAGGAAAAAATTATCAAGGCAGTGAGAAAAGTTAATAAAATTAACGTCTTTCTCATTGTCATACTCCTTAACTTTATTAAGATGATTATATTATTCAATTAAAAATTTGGAAAGCAAGAAGAAAATTGACTTAGCAAAAGAAAAATATTAATAAATATGACCGTCATCCATGGGTAGCAGGCGGAATAATATCATAACTTGGCGGAAGGGCTATTTTTTTCTCCTGCTATTCGTTGTTATGACTGGTTTATCGCTGGCAGAAAACGATAAGATACCATCTCTGTCTAATAACCTTGAGAGAGCGCGCTGGTTACGTGAACAGGGAAGATTTGAAGAATCTCTTGAAATCTTAGATAAAGAAATTAATCAGGCATATTCACAAGAAGATAGTGCTTATAGAGCTGGTTGCTGGTTGAATCTGGCGTTGGATTACTGGAACCTGGGGGAGGTGTCAAGAGCCGAGAACGCCTTTATCTTCGCCCACGCCTTGATAAAAGAAACTAAGGATGAAATATTAAAAGACTATGCAAGAACTTCTTTGGAAATAATAAAATTTTACAAAAAAGCAAGGGATAAACGCTATGAGCAGGAGTATTCTGAATCTGAAAAGCTATACAAGATGGCTATAGAATTAGCTGGGTCAAAAGGATTGAGAGATCTTGAACTTAAGTGTTTATACCGGCTTTCTTTTATTTATTATTACTGCAATAACCTTGATGATTTCCTTAAATCTAATGAAAAGGCATTGGAAATAGCTAAGGCTATTAATAATTGGTTTGATATAGCAAGAATTCTTAATAACATCGGATTATATTATTCAAAAAAAAAGAACATATTATTAAGTTATGACTATTTTGATAAAGCGCTGATTATTGCTGAAAAATGGGACTTTTTAGAAAAGTCGCCAGAATATTTAATTAACCTAGCAGCAACTAGTTATTATATTGGTGAATATGGACTTTCAATATATTATTTAGACCGAGCCCTTAAAATATATGAGAAGACGGAAGATCTGGACTTAATTATCTCTGTTCTCTCTGGTCTGGCGCTCTCTATATTCAAGGGACAGCAGGCTAACAATTTTTATTTAGAAAAAGATAGACCGTTCAGATTGCTGGCTATGGCCTTGGAGATGAGTCGGCAGGCTGGGTTTAAGAACTTAGAAGCCAGAATACTTAACAATCTTGGTTATATTTATCTTAATGATGAACCCGCCAAGGCTGAAGAATTTTGTCTTAATGCCTGGAAGATGGGGGTTAACCTCAAGGATCCAGAAGTAATCGCCTCTTCCCTTAATAATCTGGCAACCATTAGATTAATTAATAATCGGGTTAGAGAAGCCATAAATTATTTTCAACAATCCCAAGAGGTTGCGATTAAAGCAGATTACTGGTCTGAAATCTGGAAAAACTACAATGGCCTCGGCAAGTGCTATGAAAAACTCGGAGATTATAGACGGGCACTTTTTAATTATCAGAAAGCTTTGGAATCTTTTAGCCAGATTAGAGAAAGCATTGCCTTTGATCTGTATCGGGTAGGGTTTGACCGTGAAAAAAGGCAAGTCTATGAGGGAATAATCAAATCTCTGGTTGCTTTGAGAAATGATAATCCTGATTCGCAATTTGAAGAAATCATTTTTTCTTCTCTTAACATGATAAAAGGAAGAGTTTTTATAGAAGAGCTTGATCGGTTGCATAACACTAATTATCAGGCTGGAATAAATGAAGAGTTGAGTCAATTGGACCAGATGATCAGCCTGTTACTTAGTCGGCCTGAAAACCTCGGGGACCAAAATTCTTTGGGCCGGCTGCTTGAACTTGAATACAGATATCTAAGATTGCTAGGACAAGACTTTGGCCAGAATAAAAAAAATAACGGTCAGCCTGATGGCAAGCTCAGTCTGGATTTCATCCAAAAGAAGATATTGCAAGAATCTCAGGCCCTCCTTGATTATTTTCTTGGTCAGCAAGAATCATACTGTTTTTTGATTACTCAAAATGAGTATCAGATCATTAAACTCCCCGGGGAGAAAGAAATTGAAAAAACCGTGAAGCTGTATATTAAGCTGCTATCCGAATTAGAAATCTCAGAACAAGACTTGCGCCTGGCTGGCCAGAGAATAGGAAAGCTTTTGCTTCCCCCGTCCTTGATGAAAAACGATAAGATCTCCAGTCTCACCATAATTCCTGACGGGTTATTAAATTATTTACCATTTGAAACCCTGGTAATAGATTCGCCTTTTAGCGGAAATCTGGAGTATCTATTAGAAAGATATAGAATTTCATATTGTCCGTCGGCCGCCGCTCTTGTCAGATATCAACAAAGAGAACCGTATCAAGATTATAAGAAGGAATTTTTGGGTTTTGGCAATCCGGCTTATGGTTCCCGGCAGAAGTTTCAATTACCGGGTAGAATTTATTATGTTGATGGACTGGCCGAGGAGAGCGATCAACAACTTGAGCCGCTGCCGTTTTCGCAACAAGAAATAAAGCAAATAGCCAAACTTTTTCCAAAAAACTATTACGATATATTCCTTAAGAAACAGGCCAGTGAAGAAAACCTGAAAAATCTTGATCTTAATCAATATAGAATCATCCACTTGGCCTCTCATGGTTTGATCAGTGAACAATTCCCTCAGAGATCTTCTCTGGTGCTGTCCTCAGCTAAAAACAGTCGGGAGGACGGGTTTTTAACGGTGAGAGAGATTTATAATTTAAGATTAAGAGCCGAATTGGTAGTACTTTCTGCTTGTCAGAGTGCTAGGGGCTCTATAGAAAAGGCTGAAGGGATAATAGGGCTCCCGAGGGTTTTCTTGCTGGATGGAAGCCAAGCTGTCCTGTCTTCTATTTGGTCGGTGAACGATCGAGCAACTCAGGGGCTAATGAAAGAGTTTTATCGCCATTTACTTGCTGGCGAGGCCAAAGATGAAGCTTTGAGAAAAGCTAAGTTGAAATTAATAGCTTCTTCAAGATCGCATCCTTATTACTGGGGAGCCTTTATTCTGATCGGTGATACCAGAAAAATCTATTGATTAAGCAAATTTACTTTTCTGACATGTGATTCTATTATTTTTTTATCACTCTTATATATTTTGAGTTGCCAGAAAAAATAGCGTGAGTCCTTTAGAGACTTCATTGTTGGCTCGGGAAGCTCCAGGCCTGGTTCTGAAAGCATAGGACTCTGCCAAATAAGGTACATATATTGGTCAAAGACCTCAACCCGATAAAAAATTGCCCCAGGGGCGGGTTTCCACCTAAGCCAGATTGTTGGTTGATCGGTCTTCTTAATTTCTTCAAACAGGACTGGCTCTTTTAATTTTTCTGTTTTTCTCTCAATCTGCATGTTTCTCCAATAATTAGCTGTCAGGATAATTATAGACAGAGCTATCAGGAACAAGATCATAGCGGCTGCTGCTTTTGCCAATAGAGGGGTTGAAGAAAAGAAAAACCTGAGTTTTTGGCTGAACGATGTTTTCCTGATTAATAGCCTTTTCTCAACTTGTTGTATAACCTGCTGAGAGCCGCGAACCAGCTCAAATTCTCTCTGACAGGAGGGACAGATACTGACATGATCAATTATCCTAAGCTTCAATTCAACTGGTGCGGTTGGGTCAAAAGCCAAAACCAGTTCTTCCGGGGTAGGACAATTTTCCCTAGAGATCAGGGGATCTCTTGTGCTTTCTAATTGAAAAAGTTCTCTTAATCTATCTTCGGTTTTTTTCATAATTCAATCCCTTCTCTTTCAATATCGTTTTCAGGTCAGATAATCCCCGATAGAGAAGATTTCTGGTCTTGGCGTGGCTGTAATTAAGATAAGTTGAGATTTCAGATAGACTCATATTAAGGAGATAAAGCTTGACCACTGTTTTTCTTGAATCCATTAATTGGTCTGCAGCTTTCAAAATATATTCTTTCAAGGAGCCTATTTGATGATTATAGGTATTAGACCTAGGTTCAATTTCAGAGATTAGTTTTCGTTTTTCTGATGCAAAGACCTCCTCTTCTTTTCTGATCCTCCGTATCTGATCAATCACCGCCGACTCCACTACTTTCCTTAAATAAGACGCTGGATTTGAGATGTTTTTCTCATCATCAATTATTTTCCAGACCTTAAGGCGAATTTCTTGGATTAGATCTTCCGCTTCCAATCCTAATTTATCCAGATTATATTTATGAACTAAGGAGCGGATGTAACTTGAGAAATCATCAATTATTTTTTGAAATTCTTTCTCTTTGTCCTGTCTTGATAGCATCTTGATATCGGCTTTTTAGGTGGCAATTATTATAGATGTCAGAGAAAGCAAAAAATTCTCACTCCCAGAAAATTTTTTAGCTGAGCCCTTATCTCTGCCCATTTTCGTCTTAAATATTAGATGATTATATAAAAAAGTATTTTTGTCTCAAATCATTTTTTTACGGCTTATGATATCTTTCATAGCTGATGGGATTAATAACCTATTATTTTCCAAGGAGGAAAGGGGGAATTCTATTGGTTTCGTTCTCAAAATTTCAGTTGAGGGTCTTAATCTATTATTAGCCTGGTAGGGGAGGGGATTGATTTTAAGGAATTATTAGACCTGAAGATTATATGCCTTTTTTATTATTAAAAAGTTTTTTTCTTAATATAAAAACCCCCAAAGCTAGACCTAAAATTGACAATCCTACTACCAGAGGGGTCTTAAAGCGTGGCGCAAACATTTTAATATCGCCATTTCCATTGAGAACAAAAGGCGCCCAGTAATAAGGATGAGAGACCACGGAAGAATTAATCATTTCCAGCTTGACCGCTCTCAAGGCTTCTGCCAGAGTCTCCGAGGATTTGAGATGGAGATAGAATCTTTCCATAAATTGAGAAGAAACTTGGTCGTTGATGTTCCAGAGACTCATCAGCACAGAAGAGGCCCCTGCATAGAAGAAAGCTCGGCTCAGACCTTCTATACCTTCACCTCGGATGAACTGTCCGAGACCTGTCTGGCAAGAAGAGAGAACTACCAGATCAGCATTCAGTTTGAGGTTCAGAATCTCTCGCATCTGTAAAAAGCCGTCTTCAGCCGGGTCGTTATCTAAAGTTAGAACAATGGCTGAACGGGAGGGTTTCTGGTCATCAATGAGACCGTGCGCCGCAAAGTGAATAACCTTGTAATCAGATAGATTAGCTCTTTTAACCAGATCCTCAGAGGCTTTTTCTCGGGTTAAGATAGTAGATTTTGGGATCTCGCTGGAGATTCTGCGAACTTCTTCATTTGAATAACGCAGGCGATAAAACTTCATGTCGGATAAGCTGTATAAATCCTGAAAAATTTGCTTGCTGGAAAGTTCTGTGTACTTTTCTTCTAATTCTCCATAATAGGGGTCGCCGACAGCCAAAAGGTTATGAGATGGTTTGTGGCGATTTTTTCTATTCTGATAATGGGCTAATCCTTTGAGGGAAGATAGAGATGGAGCATAGGTAAGGTTATAATGTTTTATCAGCCAATCACCTGTTTGATCTGAGACCATCAGGGTTTCAAACGGCAGTGTGTTCAGTATATCATCTGGGACTATCCAGAGTTTCTTAACACCTTTATCAAGACCAGGTTCTAATAATAACCTGTAAAGCTCCTGGCCGGTGCTGAAATCTTGATTATCAGTGTCGGAGATAGCCCGCCGGTGACGAATAACTTTTTCTCTTAATTCCTTTTGGTTAGGAATAGGGTAAACTTTTAAGCCTTTATGGCTCAAACAAAAAGCGTAGCTATTTTCCTTTCCTACCAGGAAAGCAAAGACTGTTGTCTGGCGATCAACAAATTCTCTTTTAGCCTCGTCATAGCTGATTATCTCTGGATAGGTTAAGTTGGCAAAGGCCGGATTCTTGGATCGGATCTGTCTTCTGATATTCTCTAGCTCTTCTTCCAATAGCTTTACCTGGGAGAGGAGGTTATTTCTCTCTTCTTCCTTGACCTCAGGAGTAATAAGCCGGGTGTAGATTTTTGACAAGTCACTCATCAATTCTTTTTCTTTGTTGGCTAAGCGGATATCCACAGGAATTTGCTGACTTATTTTGCTAGCTTCTATGCTTTCTAAAAAGGCTCGGGCTTTAGCTCTTTCCATTAAGTTAAAAGCTTGAGCCAGCAAGGATTGGCGAGAGCTTTTATCTTTTGAATTTATCAAGAGGTCAGTTAAATTGTGATAGGCATCAAGTCTTTTGTCAGTTCCCAAGAAACTGGCCTTGTCTTCTTCAGTTAGCAGCTGGGAGCGCAAGCTTTCAATTATGTTGATGGAATTCAGGTAATAAAACTTAGCTTCTTTCTCTTTGTTTTGTTTCCTGAGGAGGTTGGCTTTTTCCAGGTAGCTTTCCCAGAGGGTGCGGTTTTCATTTTCGGCAATGGCCAGGTTTATGGCTTTATCATAATAAACAGTGGAGTTTTGATAATCCCCGAGACGGGCATAAATTATTCCTATATTAGTATAGATTGAGACGAGGTAAGAATTGAGCTTTAACTCTTCCGCCAGAGTTCTAGCTTTATTTAGATAATAAAGTGCATCCAGGTTTTCTTCAAGGTGGGCTTTGAGAGAACCCAGATTGTTGAGAACAGCCACTTCGTAGTTTTTGTTGCCAGTTTTTTCAGCGGCGGATAGCGCTTGGGAAAAATAATCAAAAGCCCGATCATAGTCCTCTCTACTTCCGGTGATCAGGCCTTTTTTTACATAGCTAAAACCCAGGTTGTTAAGCGTAGCTGAATAATATGGGTTGGATTGGTCGCCAGATATAAGATTTAAGGCATTGCTAAAGCAACTGACCGCTTTTTCATAACTGCCTATATCGTTATAAATCACACCTAAATTATAGTGGATATCAAAAATATACTGTGGCGGAATTGTTTCTCTTATATATGAAATCGCTCGACTAAAATAATCTATCGCAAGATTTAAGTTATTAATAGAATAATAACAATGACCGATATTGATAAGCGTTATAATTATTTCATTAAAGTTTTCTAATTTTAGAGCGATATTATTTGCCTCTATATTGCATTTTAAAAAGTTTTCAATATCATTCAAGTTAAAATAAGAAACACCTTGCTGTCGTAAAGATTTCATTCTGAGGCTGTCATTCTTAATAAGTTTAGAAAGTGATATGGCTTCATCAAATGTTTTAATAGCTAATTCATCCTGCCCATTTTGCCTAAAATTCTTGGCTTTATTATAAAGATCTAATATTTCCAGAGATTTCTGACAATAATAAATGGTTTTGGCATCAGTCAGCTTCCTGGCAGCTTCCAGGCACTGAGAATAACGCTCATAAGCTTGTGATAGCTGGCCTAAATTAACGTTTACCTCGGCTAAGTAGAGGTAGGAAATCTTCTTTTCTTCCTCTGTTCTAGCTGATTTCAGGCTCTGCTGCAGCATTTTTATAGCCTCTGAATACCTGCCCTCAGCAATTAACGCTTGACCCGAACTTAAGAATTGGTTAAAGCTCGTTTGTATCCTGGCAATTGGTTCTTTTGGTTGGGCGAATAGAGATAGGGGAAGAATAAAAAATAATAAAAAGATTACCAATACTTTCCCGGAACGCCTCAATTAAATAAACCTCATCATATATAAATCAAGAATGGCACTTTTTGTCAATTACTAAAAGGGAGGATTAGCGGGGTGAGAAAACTAATTTTATCTCACCCCTTATGGTGAGATTAAAAGCACTTAAAGCTCAAAGAATAAAAAGGCTAATCTCTTTCTTGAGATGGCCTTGTCCCTATCTGAATCTCAGCGGTTGGCTTTAGCGCTCTCTTAGTAGTTACGCTGGTGCTGGATTTGCTTCCGCTGTCAATTACTGAGCCCAGGAAGGGGAAGATAGACAGCATCAAGGTCATAGGCTTCTGGAGCAGCAGGCGGTCATCCTTTGAGATTTTCTTTTCTGCAGCATACATTGCTGGCACCAGGCTAATGGCGAATACCAAGCAGACCAAGGTTGCGATAATTTTGTTGAAAGATTTACGCATAGTGAAGACCTCCATTAAGCGTAATTAGCCTGGAGGAATGACAGAACGAGAGGGGTGATACCCGAAGTGAAAATACCCCCTGATTCTCATTCTCATCCAAGGCGCACAAAAAATGTAAAACTTTTAAAATGATTTGTCAAGTAAAATTTTTTCCTAGGGGAAAAATAATCTTTTTGCCCTATTTTTGCCTATTTTTGGCCAAAAAAGAAGCCAATTTCGTAATCCGCAGTCTGGGGGCCATCAGAGCCATGAACGGCATTTCTTTCTACCGAGAAGCCATAAATCCGACGGAGGGTACCAGGCTTAGCCTGGGCAGGGTCAGTTGCACCCATCACCTCTCTCCAATGTTTTATGGCCTCCTCTTTTTCCAGGAGTAGCACTACTACCGGCCCGGAAGACATAAAATCGGTTAGACTTTCGTAGAAATGCTTATCTTTATGAACATAGTAAAATTGCTTGGCTTCTTCCTTGGTCAAGTGGACCATCTTCATACCAAGAATCTCAAATCCTTCATCCTCAATCCTCTGTATTATCTTGCCGATTACTCTTTTCCTGACAGCATCGGGTTTAATTATTGCCAGGGTTTTTTCTGCCATAGCTTACCTCTCCTTTAATTCTAAAAGACTAAGAGCCCGAAAAATTACATATACTTCAAAATTTACCTCTGGTCAACAACCCGCTTTTTCTGTCTGGGTCTTATGGCCTCCTGTTCAACTCCAACGCGATCTTTCTTTTGACTTATTTTTGAGCGGCAATTAAAATAACAAGCAATGGAGAATGAACTTCTTATTTCCAATTATAATCAACTCAAGAATTATTCAATAGAACTTCTAAATGTTGATCTCTTTGGGGTGGCGGACATCAAGGGGATACGAGGAAAATTCCTTTTGCCCCCTTATCTGGTTGAGAGATATGATTATGCCATTTCCCTTGGCAAGGAAGTTCTGTTGTCAGTTCTGGATGATATTCAGGATGCGCCAACATCTCTTTATTTCCATCATTATCGCCAGCTAAACGCTTTCCTTGACCGGGTTGCCCTTCAATTGGCTTCTAAAATTGCTTCTCAGGGATATTTAGCTCTGCCCATAGCTGCTTCTCAGGTCATAGACTGGAAGAATCAAAAAGGTCATGTTTCACATAAAAAGATTGGAGAACTTGCGGGGCTTGGCTGGCTGGGAAGAAACAATCTCCTGGTAAACCCTGTTCTGGGTTCGCGTTTTAGGTTGGTTTCAATCTTAACTAATCTGCCCTTAAAAACGGATTTGCCTCTGCCATTTGGCTGCGGAGACTGTCATCGCTGTCAAATAGTTTGTCCAGCAGGAGCTATCAAGAACCGGCCAACTGATTTTGATCACTTAGCTTGCTTTGCCAAGCTGAAAGAATTCCGGGATAGGGGACTGGTCGGTCAGTATATTTGCGGCATCTGCGTTAAGGCCTGTTATGGTCAGCGGACGATTGAGGATTTAAGCCACCGTGGATGACAACTTCCGTTTTCCATAATTGACCTGTCAGAGAAATTCTTGCCGGCCTAAGTTTTTAACTTTTCTTACAGGGAAGCCAGATTTCAGTACGCAGTCGGTCAGGACTGGTTCTTCCAGGATCAGAGTCAAGATACCTTTCTAAGATTGGTCCGTTCTGAACATAGCCATTATCTTGAAGCCACTCTCTCATCTTGAGGATAGTCTCTCCAGTCTTCTCATAGGGACCTTCATGAACACTAACCGCAACTGTGGTAAAGGTCCATTGCTTTTTATCCAGGGGAGCTAATACTTGAGCCTGTTCGTTAATGGGGAAGCCTATCTCCCATTGAATGTTTTCTGGATCTGATAGAGTGGGGTCGCCATGATAGATTCCAATCATTGAACCAGTGGGAAAAACGTTCTGATTCTGCATGTGCTGCATCAGCTCTCCGATGGTTGCTTCTATAGCTTCAAATGAACCCTTCTTGCTCAAGGAACAATAGACAAAAGGTTGAATTTCTCTTATCTCAACTTGTCCGGGTGCAGGGAGTTGCTGGGCTTGGTAAGCATTCACTTCCCTGTTCAAAGATAGGCCAAAGATAAACATTATTATTAAGATTAACGAAAACTTTGCTCTCGTCCTTTTTTTCATTTGCTCTCCTTTGCTTGATACATTAATATCCTAACATTTTAGTCCACGGAGTTGAAGATTTTATCTAAAATAAGGCCTAAAAAATCTTAAACTTTTGATAAGTATCGCAATTAACCAGCAGATAACAAAGTACTTAGATTTTTAGGCTAAAAATTCCCTGCACAAAAAATGTGCAATTTACCACAACTTATTAAATTTCAAAAAGATAAATAAATTATTCACCTGGATTTCCACAAAGTTTTGCACAAGAATTGTGGAAAAGTTTTTTATCATTTTTTCTTTAGGTAACGGTCAAACCAATCAATCATTTCTGCCAGTACGTGAAAGACCGATTCCTTTGCGGAATAACCATGGCTTTCATAAGGGAGCATGACCAATCTGGCTGTTCCTCCCAGACCTTTGATGGCAGCAAAAAGTCTTTCGGATTGAATGGGAAAGGTTCCTGAATTGTTGTCGGCTTCTCCGTGAATCAAAAGAATGGGTTCATTAATTTTATTAGCATATATGAATGGCGATACCTTAAAGTAAAGCTCAGGAGCCTCCCAGAGAGTCCTTCGTTCATTCTGAAAACCAAACGGAGTTAGAGTCCTATTATAGGCTCCGCTTCTGGCGATGCCAGCGGCGAAAAGGTCAGAATGAGCAAGCAAGTTAGCGGTCATAAAAGCTCCATAACTATGTCCACCAACTCCGATTCTTTTAGAGTCGGCAATGCCCATCTGATCCAGTATATCAATGGCTGCTTTGGCGTTGGCTACTATCTGAGGGATAAAAGTGTCATTCATTGTCTTAGGGTCGCCCACCACAGGCATCTGGGCATTATCCAGGACAGCGTACCCTTGAGTTAAGAAAAAAAGCTGGCTGGGTCCCCGGTAAAAAGTGAACCTATACGGCGAACCGCGAACCTGACCAGCAGTAGCCGGGTCGTTGTATTCCATCGGGTAAGCCCAGATTACTACCGGCAATCTTTCTCCTTCTTTATAATTTGGCGGTAAATAGAGCATTCCAGAAAGCTCAACCCCGTCGTCTCTCTTATACTTAATTAACTGCTTTTTCACCGCAGTCAATTGGGGTGCGGGATCGGGGAAAGAAGTCAGTGCAGTCTTTTTGCGGGATTTTAAGTCAACCAGATAATAATTGGGAGGGATTGAAGGCGATTCAAAGCTCGTTATTATCTTATCTCTTCGCTCTCCAACAAAGCCCACAAAACTTTCATAGACGCCTCTTTCACAGCGGTACAATCTTGTCTTCTGCAAGTTCTGTAAATTAAGTTTATCTAAGAAGGGTCTATCTCCTTCTGGTGACGAACCGGTCCCGCTAAGATAGATGAAATCTCCATCTTGAAGAGCCACCAATCCTCCTGCCAGCGTGCTGACCATTACCGGCCTTCCCGGGTCGTTGTACTGATCCTGAGCGCTCAGGTCAAATATCTTTTTCAGGGTGCCCGGCCTGGCCACATCAAACATGTAAGTGGTTCGCCAGCGTTTTTTCCATTCATATTCTGAAACCAATCCTTGTCCCGGCTTTCCCAACCAGATAATTCCTTGGTACCTCTGGGGAAGCTTGAAAACCTCAGATGGGTCTTGAGAGAAAGGAGCTTCCAGGCTCATCACCCTATCTCTGAAGGGGACAGCTTTTTCCGGATCTCCTTCGTCCAGAGCCTCTACCCAGACCAAACTGGCTGGTTTCAAAGGCTGCCACTCAATGGAGCGTGGACCCTGAGGTACTCCGTTCCTGGGTACCTCTTCAGCCGTTAGAAGCTCAGCCAGAACTTTGACCAGCTTTCCCTCTGCATCCCAGATTTCAAGGCTGTGGGCGAATGAATAAAACGGGACGCTGTAGGAAAATGGTCTTTTTATCCTCTTAACCAGTAAGTACTGGCCGCTGGGAGAAGGTGTGGCAAAATGGTAAATCCCCGGTTCGCCGATTTTTTGAAGCTGACCTGAAGAGAGGTTTAATCTATAAAGCTGGACCTTGGCATAGTATTCAAAAAGCTGTTCATCATAAGGAGTTCGCAGTAAATCCTGAAAAGTCCAGACTGAAGCAAATTTGCCTGCGGTCTCTTGAATATTTGGTCCGACTGGGACCCGGGGTGCTTTTGGCTCTGGACCACGGCCTTCTGGATTGGTAAATAGTAAAAGGCTCTGGCTGTCGGGCCACCAGGTGTAACCATCGGTTAAGACCGCGTTCAGGTTTGGACCAAAGACTTTCTTGGCTGCCCCAGTTTTTGGATCAGCTATCCAGAGTTCCAAGCCCTCGTCCAGATATTTCAGGAATGCCAGAAATTTTCCATCCGGAGACCATTCAGGCTGACTGTACCTGGCTTCTTCAGGTAGACTAACCAGAATCTCTTTGCCCGTCTTAATATCCTTTAGGACAAATTTATTAAAGAAACGAAGAACCTGCTGGCTATTGTTATGGGGTGTTATCCTGATTCCTGCCAGACGGTAGAAAGGCTGACTTACCTGGGCTATGGAAGGCATAGACTCATAATAACTAAGAAGCATAACCTTTCTGGAAGGATCCAGGCTGACCATGGGTAGTGGGGGAGCTTCCAGGATGTCAATTATTTCTTTGGGTGGGAGCTTGTAGGGTTCCTGAGAAAATATTGGACGTAAGAGGAAGATAAAGACAAATAAAAATATAATGGAGAATGAAAAACATGCTCGGCACTTCCTAAGCATTATCTCCTCCTTCTTTGAACCTATGACTCTAAAGAACTTTTTATAAATCATCGGGAAAATTATTTCAATTAAAAGATTCCATTCTTTCTAAACAGTTTAATCAGCCACAATAAAATCTTAAAAATATCTGTTTAACAAAATGAGGGACCGGGACAAATTCTCTCTTCAATCAAGAGGACTTGAACGTAAGAGCTTGCCAATTTTTGATTTAAGATGGAGCCTGGCTCTAATCTATCCGGATGCTCTTTATTCTGCCGGTGATGGCCACAGTTATCTGATAGCTTCCGCTTTCATTTCTCAATTTTATGGTCGCCAGATTGGATACGGTTCCCTGGGGATAGAACACGGGAGAATTATTGACTGCTACTTGAACTCCATCCAAGAACTCTCTGTATTTGGTTATCCAGAGAGAGTTTTGGCTGTTATACTCAGCCAGCTCACAGAAACCATCTATTAATCTTATTCTAACAGGCAATTGGCGATGGACAGACCTGAACCTGGCCAATGAAAGGTATGAATATACCTTCCTGGCTGCTATCTCCAGCTGGTGCTTTTTGTTATTCAGCTTGAAGGATGAACCGATCAAAACCAGCATAGCCACAATGGATAAAGTTAAGGTTGTCTCTAAAAGTGAATATCCTCTTTTTCCCCTGATTCTACTCATCTGACCGGCCTCCATTCCAGAATTCTGAGTTCGCTAATGTAGATTAAGGGTGTTTCAGAGCAGACCAAAAGGTCAGGGGTTGGGGTTGAGTCAACAGTCTTATTTGAGAAATTAAAAATCGTCAGGTCCGTTTTCCCCAGGTCTAAAGCTTTGGCCGCCAGAGAGCCTACGAGTTTTATTTCTTCGGATTCAGAGTTTGTTTTAAGACCATGTCCGCCAGCAATCAAATTGGCTTCTATGATTCTGGTCTTGTCGGTTTCGCTTATTAAGTTTATCCCGCCGTCCGTAAGTTCTTCTGTTTGAAAATCTTTTCCAGTTGACCAGATGATGATCTGGGACTGTTTACTTCTCAGATAGGGCAGTTCTTTTTTCCATTCCAGGCCTTCTGAATAAAGATTTGAGGTCAGGTTAACCTGGCCTGAACAGACCAGGGTTATTTTGAAACCTGAAAGAAAAGCCGGTGTGGCTTCATCATCTTGGTAGGCAAGATAGCCCGAGGTCTGGATGGAGCCGGCTGCCAGAGATTTAACCTGGCCGTTTATCATTATTATAGGAATAGGCAATTCGTTGAATTCCAGAGAGCCTTCAGCTGAAATGAAAAAAGCAGTCCTAAATTCAGGATTAAATTTTAACAGCCAGAGTTGCTCCCCCTGGCGAAACTGAATCAACTGGTAGCCGTGATCAATTCCAAATAACAACTCATCCAGATCGCCCTGGACGTATACTCCCCCTAAACTCAGGTCGTCTTGGATTAAATAAACTCCTTCTGCCACTTTTTCATTTCCGGGTTCTAATCCCAGGGCTTGACGCAGCAACCAGCTGGGCAGTTTTTCCGGCTTAAAAATTTTGAGCCCCCTTGAGATAAGAGGCAGGGCATCGTTCGGAATCAATGGCTTGCTGGATAGATTGATGCTTTCTGCAATTAAATTCGCCGGATCGGGATTCTTGATTTTTATCTGATTCATAACGGCCTTATCCAATTCGTCTTTTTCCACTACAAGTGGCAACTGGTTGAGTGGCAGGTGTCCAGCCATTAAGGTAATTCGGCACAGCAGTTCTTCCGACTTTTTTCCGCTGAACCCCTGCACCCAGCCAGTTGATTCTATGTTTAACCCGAAGGTTGCTCTCAAATATCCCTCAAAAGAAATATATTCAGAGAAACGAGCAGAAGAGTGAGTTTCCCAGCACATCCCCGAAAATTCATCTTCCTGATTTAAGGTTGCTTCTTTGAGCAAGGGTTGGATTATGATCAGCTCGCCTGCTTTCAGTCCTTTTTCAATATCCTGGTATTGGCTTTCTTCAATTTCTGGTTTAGAAGAGATTTCTTCGGCCTTGATTATACTTCTGTGTAATGCTTGCTTTATTCCGTTTTCAGAAGCATAGGCACTAAGCCGGTTGAGTTTTCTAAACCCCTGGGCTTGAAGAAAAATTCCTGAATTTAAGAGCAGCCCGGTTCCCAAAGTCAGGAAAATGGCCATAATGAGAATTGAGACTATCAGAGCTGAACCCCTGGGTTTATTTAGAAGTGGGACCTTTCCAGAATTTTTATTTTTTAGTGAATAGCTCAATGGAGGAGGCATTTGTTTAATAGCGGATAATCTATCTTCGTGCTGCTCATTGGCTTTTGCGAAGATTCTTGGGATAGAGGACCAGTTTATTTTCATTTCTTTTTCCTCCAGATTCTGTTGTCAACTTGACCTGAATAAAATTGCTAAGTAGGTCATAATTAGCTTCAAGCTTTGAAACTTCTTCCAGTAAAGGCTGACCTGAGGTGTCGTTTACCTTTCTCCTTATAATCTTTTGTTTCTGGTCAAGATAAATTTCTACTTTCTCCAGAAGCAATACTCGCCCCTGACTGACTGAATAAGAATTCTTAGAAGGCGGAGAGAAATAAAGAATATTTCCTGAAACAGCTGTAAGGTAAGTGAGTTCCCCTTTTACTTCATCCTCAAGGTAAAGAGCCCGGCCCTTTCTCAAGCTGGAACTTAGCCCCGACTTTAGTTCAATCGTCGCCTGGGTTT
>Ga0078972_1000724_pt2 | contig 57544 bp, 54 predicted proteins | sample YelNatPaOPGAMG01_FD_67568 | JGI IMG/M metagenome (GOLD analysis project Ga0078972, IMG submission 67568) | Hot spring thermophilic microbial communities from Obsidian Pool, Yellowstone National Park, USA - OP-RAMG-01 (SPADES assembly) (version 2) | ecosystem: Environmental > Aquatic > Thermal...
CTCGTCTTTTTTCGCCTTCGCTCAAGTGGTACGGCGCCTTTTGTTCTAAACCCGCGAGCCCAACTTGTGCGAGGGCTTGCCGGGCGCGCTCAAGCCCCTGTGGCGGCGCCATGCCCAAATTCAGCGGTCCGAACGCCACATCCTCCAACACGGTGGGCATGAAAAGCTGCTCATTGGGGTCCTGAAACACAATGCCCACTTTTCGCCGGATCGCCGCCAGATTATCCTTGGATACCGGCATTCCGCAGATCCGCACCTCGCCTTCCCCCTGGAGTAATCCGTTCAGGTGCAGCAAGAAAGTGGTTTTCCCAGACCCGTTCGGCCCTAAGACGGCTACCGTCTCGCCTTCGTAAAGTTGGAAATCAATTCCACTTAGAACTTTTGTGCCGTCCGGGTACCGGAAGTGCAGATTCCTGATCTCTATCAGAGGGACCATTGCGTGAAGAGTACTACAACCTTCTGAATCGATAGGCTAGCTATTACTATCAGTAGAATATAACCGAGGTCAAACTTGGTGAACGGCGAGGGAGCCGTCAAATGGAAGCGGCCGTCGAAGCCACGAGCCAACATCGCGTGGTAAGTTCCCTCGGCACGTTGATAGGACCGTGCGAACAGGGCGGCCAGGGCGCCGCCCGCCGCGCTTAATCGCCGCCGCTGGAAACGGGCGCCAAAGTTGGCGCCGCGGGACGCGGCCGCCAGGCGCATGTGCTGCGCCTGTTCGGAAACCAAAAACAGATAGCGGTAGAGGAACTGAATCACGAGCACTAGAAAGCGCGGCGCGCCGAGCGACATGAATCCGTGAGCGAGCTTAGGCAGAGGCGTTGTGCCGACCAGTGCCAGCGCCGCCAGCGCCGAGACGTAGCTCTTTTCGAGCAGCGCCAAGGCCGGGGCCAGCCCGCGCGTGGGGATCTGCACCAAGGCGAAAACGGCGGCAAAGGGCAAGACGGCGGCGGAGAACGCCAGGGCGCGAGCCAAGGGGATGCGGGCAGCCGCCATCTCGGCCAGCGGCAACGCCGCAAACAGCCACAGCCAGTGCGCAGCGGCTGGAGGCGTGAATGCTAAAACCAGGAGGAATAAGATCAGCCCGGCGATTTTGGCGCGCGCATCCAGCCGGTGCAGCCAGCTGGCGCCCCGGCTCCACTCATCCAATTCGAAATGATGCAATCAACCACCCCTCTTGCGCGTTGCCAAACGCACCGCCGCGAACAACATGGCGAAGGTGACCAAAATCCCGGCTGCGCCGGCCAGCGCCTGGCTCAACCAGGGAAGTTCCACCACGGCCGCGTGATAATCCGCCAGCGGCGCCGCGAGCATTACCCGGGCGCGCTCGGCGATGCCGATCCGCTCGGCTAAGCTCTCCAAGCCGTCCGGAGCACCCGCCGCCAGAAGCACGCCTCCCGTCGCCAGCGCCACGGCGGCTGCCGCCAATGCCGCGAGTGCGCCCGCGCCCAACGGCTCAGCGGGCTTGGTCCATCGTGGATTCATGCGCCCCAGAACCCGGACCACGGCTGCCGTGATGAGCCCCTCCACGGCCGCGTTGACCGCGAACAGCCCCATGGACATGCCCGCCAGCGTGGCGGGAATCGAGATCCCGCTTGCCTTCAAGGTCAATAGGGTTGACGCAGCGCTCGCCAGCACCGAACTAAAACCGGCGAGAAACACTCCGGCCTCCCGCGTCTTGCCCGCACCCAGGATCCGGTAGGGCAGCCATGCCGCCGCGGTTCCCACCAAAGCCATGTTGAAGACGTTCGCGCCGAGGGCCAAAATGCCGCCGTCCTGAAAAACCAGCGCCTGGATGACCAGAATCGCTGTCATGACCACGGCGGCCCCCGCCGGTCCCAGGGTGATCGCCAGCAGCCCCGCTCCCAACAAGTGCCCCGTCGTCCCCGCCCCGACCGGAAAATTGATCATCTGCGCCGCGAAAACGAACGCCCCCAGCACTCCCAGCATCGGCGCGCTGCCTTCTTCCATGTTTCGCTGTGCGCGACGGGAGGCCCAGCCGACGCCGATGGCGCTCGCGGCTGCGGTGGCCCCGATCACAGGGGGACTCAGAAACCCATCCGGAATATGCATCCTGTTCCTCTAACGTAGCACTTCAGTAAGGTTGGTGCCACGCCTTGCCTTGTCCCCCGCTTTCGGCTTAAGCTGTCTAACGCGATGAGCCAGCTATGCCGCATTGGAGTCGCCATTGACGAGGATCTGCTCAAGAAGTTCGACGCGCTGATCCACAAGCGGGGCTACACCAACCGCTCGGAGGCGTTCCGGGACCTAATCCGCGAAGAACTGGTGGAGAATACTTGGAAGACGCCGGAAAGCCAGGTGGTCGGCACTCTGACCCTGGTCTACAACCATCACGTTCGCCAGCTCACCGATAAGCTCACCGACATGCAGCACGACTTTCACACCCACATCCTTTCCACGCTGCACGTTCACTTGGATCATGATCACTGCCTGGAGGTGCTCGTGCTGCGGGGGAAGGCGGCGGTCATCCAAAAGTTGGCGGATGCTTTGATCGCCACCAAAGGCGTGAAGCACGGGCGGCTCACAATGACCACGTCCGGCTCGGAGGTGTAAACTCTGCTAGGCGGCGCCGCTGCGCGAGGCAGCCTTGCCTTCCGCCGCCAAACGCGGATCCGCCTCTTCGGGCGGGCGCAACTGCGCTTCCTCCAGACGCCGCGTCTCCTGCCAGGTGTGGATCACGCGGTGGATCACCGTGATGTTGCCGAGCACGGCGATCACCCACAGCGCCGGCGCCATGCGGTCGAACAGCGCCCCCAGGATGAGCAACACCATCCGCTCGGGCCTCTCCATGAAACCCGCCTTGCAGCTCGGGATGATGCATTCGGCGCGGGCCCGCGTGTAGCTCACCATCACCGAGGCGGTCATCACTACCGCGGTGAGCACGACGTAAAAGAAACGGTTGATCGAGGCGTAATACACCAGCAGCCCCATCAGCAACACCAAGTCCGAGTAGCGGTCCAGCACCGAATCGAAAAAGCCGCCGAACCGGGTGACGCGGTTGGTGTGCCGGGCCACCCGGCCGTCCACCATGTCGAACAGCCCGGCCCCCATCATCACCAGTCCCGCCGCCAGGAACTTCCCGCCCGCCAGCAGCGCGGCCGCGATCCCGTTCACCAGCAGGCCCATCAGCGTGAGCACGTTGGGGTGAATGCGGCTCAGCGCCAGCGCCCGGACAATGACCAGGATCACCTTCTCGCAGGCCGTTCCGATGAGCTTCGTATACGTCAAGGGCGGTCCCTCCCGGCTCCGCCGCTACTCGTTCGCTTCGTGGATCGTAACCAGCTTCACGATCTCCAATTCCCGGACTCCGCCCGGTATGTTCACTCTTACCACATCCCCCGGACTCTTGCCGAGCAGGCTGCGGCCGATGGGGGAACTGGTCGAAATTTTTCCGGCCGCCACATCGGCCTCCTCGCTCGTCACCAGCTTGTAGGTGATCTCCTGGTCCTTCGCCAGGTCCAAAACCACCACCGTCGAGCCCAGACCCACTTTGTCGGTCGGCAACCTGGAGAGATCCACCATGGACAGCTCGGCCAGCCTCTTGCGCAGTTGCCCGAGGCGCGCATTCACGTACCCCTGCCGCTCCTTGGCCGCATGGTACTCGGCATTTTCGCTGAGGTCCCCATGCGCCCTGGCCTTCAGGATCTCCTTGGGAAGCTCGTGGCGCAACTCATGCTCCAGGGCGGCAATCTCTTCCTGGAGCTTTTTCTTAATGTCTTCCATAGCCGGGAACAACGTCCCAGCAGGTCATTATAGTCCATCCGGCCGCCGGGCCGCCTTGAACCGAAACTTCCCCTCAGGATATGGGGAGATTCACCGCCGGCGATGACACCCCTCCGATGGTCACCACCACCGGCTGATTCCCCGCCGGCGCCCCCGCAGGCACCGTGACCTCCAGCAGATAGATGCCGGTCGCCAGCGGCGCCAGCCCGCTGAAACTGACCTGCGCCGGAACCCCGCCGATCGTCACCGTCGGTGTCGTGGTGGTGCGGCTCAGCGGCAGCAGCGGCGTCATCTCGCCGGTCGGAACCGGATTGTCCACCGGCCCCATCCCGTTCACAAATAGCGTGACCTTCTGCCCCCGCGGGACCGGGTTCGAGGTGGTCACCACCGTGTTGTTCCACAGCGCCACCGCGAAACCGCTCCACCATCCCGCCCGCCACCGCTTCGAAAACCTGCTCCCCGATGTTGCTGCCCGGAAGCACATCCGCAGCCGCAATCCCATAGATGTCGGTCCGTGCGTCGGCCGCAATCACCCGCCCACCGTACCCTTGCGCCGGGCGGAACACCACCGGCAGATTTGGCACGGGAGCCCCATAGCGGTCGACCACCTTGATGATGAGCTGGTTTGGGGAGTTGACGTCTCCACCCGGCAAGTCGATAAACCCGTCCCCGTACAACGCGATCATGTTGTCGGGCACTCCATCCGGCCGCACGAAGAACACCGGAACCCGCAGCGGCACAGCCCCTCCGCTGATCGTCACGAAGGTCTGGTAGGCGCCGGGCTGGGGGACCGATCCCGAAAGGTTCACGCTGATCTGAGTCGCGGCCGCGCCCGGTTGCAGCACCACGCTGGTTTGGCTCAGAGAGAGCGGCGCGGTTGCGTTCAGCGTCACGGTGACCGGGCTCGTCCCCAGGTTTCGCAGCCGCAGCGTCCGCGGCGTGGGAGGCCACGCGCTCACGTCGCCAAACGAAAGCGCCGCCGGGTCCACGCTCACGTTGGCCCGCAGCGCCGCGTCCACATTCAGCTTGCCGGCGCCCGCCGTCAGCACGTCCGCATCCCCTGCCCCCGGATCCTGTATGCCGCTCGAGGCCGTATTCACCAAAGCCGACTTCACATCGGCAGGCCTCAGGTTGGGGGTCTTCTGCTTGACCAGCGCTGCGGCCCCAGCCACCAGGGGCACCGAAAAGCTCGTGCCCGAATACGCGCTGTAGCCGCTGGGGTCGTACATGTCGCTATTGGGATCGTACTTTTGCGTGGCGGTGAACATGTCCGTGCCCACGGCCACCAGCTCCGGCTTGATGTCAAACGTGCCAATCGCCGGACCCCGCGAGGAGAACGCGGCGATCTCGTCATAGGAGGCGTCCACCTCGCTCAGCGACGGATCGATCGCCGCCTGCCGTCCCGGGTTAGCCGCCAAGAAGTCCTTCAGGGCCCTGCCCGAAGCGTTGTCGATCATCGCCGCTGGGATTGCGGTCCCGGTGAGACCTGCCGGCGAAAACAGCGAGTCGGCCGGGTTGTCCAGATAGAGGATCACCCCCACCGCGCCGGCCTCCTGAGCGTTGCTGACCTTGGTGAAGAAGGTGCAAGTGCCTCGCTGGATCAAAGCGATGGCGCCCGCCAGCGAATTCGCAGGCAGCGAAGCGCAAGCCAGCCCCGTGCTGTCCACCGTGGTGATGTCCCGCACCGGCGCCGTCAACGCCCCCGACGGTTTGGGACCGTCGCCGAGCAGCGCGTTGATGCGCTGAAGATTGGAAGGCACGCCCGTCCCCAAGACCCGCACGCTGTTGAAGAAGACATGGGAGTTGGTCGTGGCGCCCACTGTGATCGCCGCCGGGGCCGTTCCCGGCGTGCTGATGATGTTGTACATCGGATAGTAAGCGCCCAGATCCCCCTCGTTTCCAGCCGAGACCACCACCACCAATCCGTTGCTCACCGCGTTCTGCACGGCGTCGGCGCGAATATCGCATGCTGCGTTGGGATTGGAAAGCCCGCAGGCCGCACCCCGGTCGAGCGGTCCGTAGACCGCCGGACTGCCCAGCGAGAGGGTGACGATGTCCATCCCGTCCAAGAAGGCGTCCTCGAGCGCCGCGATGATGGCGCTGCCGAAGGTGTAGTCGTTTACCCCAGGGGACCCGAAGATCTTGTAGTTCCCCAAAAAGGCCTTCGGCGCAACCCCCGTGATCGTAATGCCCTCCGGCGATGTGTTAGTGACGCCCGCCGCGATCATGGCGTTGGCTGTCCCGTGTCCCACCCGGTCCCTGGGCGAAAGGTCATCCGGGCGCGAGTCCAACCAAGGCTCGGTGGAGCTGCTCCCCCGCGCCAGAATGTGCACGTAGCTGCGCGCCACGATCACCTTGTTGTTGGTGTAGTCGGAGCAATTCCACCCAGAGCCCGCCGGGGAACACTTCGGAAAGCCCGGCGGCGCCGTCAGCGACGGATCTTGAAACGCCGGATGGTTGACGTCGATGCCGCTGTCGATGATGCCGATCTTAATTCCAGCCCCGGCGTTGGCCACGCCCCCCAGCGCCGCCCACGCTTCCGGCGCCTTGACCAGGCCCGCCGCCCGGTTCAGGTGCCGCTTCACCGGCGGTAAAAACGACACTCTCCGCACGCCCGGCAGCCCCCGCAGCTCCTCCAGGCGGCTCTGCGGCGCCCGCACAAACACGGCGTTCACCAGAGTGTGCGCCCGGCTGACCACCGCGATGCCCCGCTGCTCCAGCTCCGCCGCCAGCTTGTCCTGAGCCTCCTGGATTCGCTGCCGCGCCTCCTCGGCCGCCGCGCTTTCCAGGCCTTCGCGCGCGGCAATCTGTTCCACCAGCGGCGGATCCTCCAACACCAGCGCGTACTCGCCGCGGACCCGCTGGGCCATCGACGGCGACGCTGCCGCCAGCACGAGCAAGGCAAGCACAAAGCAAGCCATCAGATTGCGTTTCACGATCGTTCCGACGCGCGGCGCAAGCCCCGCGTTTCTTAATAGGCCGGTTGGGTTTGACACTGTTTGGCTCACCCTTCTATACTAAAACTTTCAAGAACTCTGCCCGGCTCCTGCGGCAACGTGTGTGAGCAAGGGCGCTTTCCTCGAGGCGGCGCAGAACAATGCCTAAAAGAACCTATCAACCGAACAACCGCAGGCGGGCTAAGACCCACGGGTTCCGGGTCCGCATGAGAACGAAGGACGGCAGAGCTGTCCTGGCGCGCCGCAGGGCCAAGGGCCGCAAGAAGCTGACTGTCAGCTCGGAGAGAGCCGTTCGCTACGCCAAACGATCCTAGCGAAGCACCCCAGCGCAACCGGTCTTTTCCGAAGCAAGCGCGGCTGCTCCGCCGGGCTGATTTTCAGGAAGTGTATCAGAAGGGACGCCGGATTCCAGGCCGCTACTTTGTGGCGTACTGCTGGGCGGCCGGCCCTCAGCCTCGTGCGCGGGTCGGCATCGCCGTGCCCCGGGCTCTAGGCTCGAGCGTCGTGCGCAACCGGATCAAGCGCCGCTTGCGCGAAGCGGTACGGTTGAATCTGGACCGGCTGGGCGAACCATGGAACGTAGTCTTGCAAGCCAGGAAGCCTGCCTTGGACGCAGACTTCACCGCCTTGATGCGCGAGGTGCAGCGGCTATTTTCTCTATGCGCTCCTTGATCGCCGGCCTGCTCGCACTCTACAAGCGCTTCCTGTCGCCGCTGTTGCCCTCCGCCTGCCGCTTTGAACCCACTTGCTCGGAATACATGCGCCAGGCGGTCCTTCGCTACGGCGCCCTCCGCGGCGTCTGGATGGGGCTGAAGCGTTTGGCACGATGCCACCCCTTCCACAGCGGCGGCTATGATCCGGTACGATAGGTTCAGCCCCACTGCGCGGGAGGCGCAAGCCGCCGTCCCGGACGGGAAACAGCAGCTCCGGCGGCCGCGGCATCCGGCCTCTCGTGCGGAGGACGCTTCGGCAGGAGCATCGTAAGGATATTTACGGATGGACGATTCTAACCTCAAGAGCGCGGGAAGCCCCCAGCCGGCCGGCGAAGGCCCCTCGATGGAGAAGCGCATGTTGCTGGCCTTCATCCTCATGGGGCTCGTGCTGTTCCTCACCCAATATCTGTACCAGCCAGCCGCCCCTCGCCCCAAATCCTCGCCCGGCCCGGCTCCTGCGCCCGCCGCCGCTCCGCGCGAAACGGCCCCTGCGGCTCAGGCGCCTGCGCCCGAACTCCCAGCGGGCAACGTCGCCGCCGCCGAGGAACAACTCTATACGGTGGAGACCGATCTATATCGCGTGGTCTTCTCCAACCGCGGCGCCGTCGTCCGTAGTTGGGTCCTGAAAAAATACCGCGACAACCAGGGCCGCCCGCTGGATCTGGTTGACGCAGCCGGAGCGCAGAAGACCTCTTGGCCGTTCTCCGTCGACGCCGCAGTTGCCAACGGCCCCGATTGGAACCAGTTGCTCTGTGTGGCTCAGCCCTCAGCCGACGGCCTGGGCATCGCCTTCGAATACGCCGGCCCCGAGGCCGCCCTCCGCAAGTCCTTCCGGTTTCAAAAGGACCGTTACTTGGTGGACATCTCCTCGGCGGTGGCGGACGGCGGTAAACCCGTGCCGCACGTGCTCACCTGGCGCGGCGGCTTCGGCGACCACTCGATTGCCAGCCATGCCGCTCGCCTGCATACATTGCGCTTCGATCTGGCTCAAAACAAGCTGATCGTGGAGGAAGCCAAGGCCGCCAAGAATGGCCCCGCCGCCCACTCCGGCGCCTTCTCCTTCGCCGGCATCGAGGACAAGTACTTCGCCGCGGTGGCCCTGCCCGAAGGCCCGCGCAGCTTCGAGCTCCGCACCTACAGCGACCGCCGCGCCCCGGCCGAAAACGCCTCCGAGGTGGCCTATCTGGGCGCGGGCATCGGCGGCGCCGCCGAGAACCGCTTCTCCATGTTTGTGGGGCCGAAAGATATCGGCATCCTGCGCAGCGTGAATCCCAAGCTCGAGCAAGTGGTCGATTTCGGCTGGTTCAGCTTCATCGCCAAACCGCTGTTCCTTTCCATCAACTGGATCAACCACCGCTGGGTCCATAACTACGGCTGGTCCATCGTGCTGGTCACGATCATCATCAACTTCCTGATGCTGCCTCTCAAGTACACCAGCCTCCGCTCCATGAAGAAGATGCAGGCCCTCCAACCTCAGATCCAGGCCATCAACGAAAAATACAAGGGCATCAGCCTGCGCGACCCCCGCAAGTCCGAACAGCAGCAGGAGATCATGGAGCTGTACAAGAAGCACGGCGTCAACCCCATGGGCGGCTGCATGCCGATGCTCCTTCAACTCCCCTTCTTCTTCGCCTTCTACAAAGTCCTCACCGTGGCCATCGAATTGCGCGGCGCCGAGTGGCTCTGGGTCAAGGACCTCTCCGAACCGGAGCAGATCCCCATCCGCATCCTGCCCATCGCCATGATCGTCAGCCAGTTCATCATGCAGAAAATGACGCCGACGACGATGAGCGATCCAGCCCAGCAGCGCATGATGATGCTCATGCCGCTGGTGTTCGGCTTCATGTTCTACGGCCTGTCCAGCGGCCTGGTGCTATACTGGTTGACCGGCAATTTGGTGGGGATCGCCCAGCAGTGGTTCTTCAATAAGATCGGCGGGCCGGCCCCGGCGCCGGCAGCGCCTCCCCAACCGGCCAAGACCAAGAAGAAGACCAGGAAGTAAGCTGTGAGCGGCCGCAAATACTCAAAACAAACCACGGGCCCCAAAATCGAGCGCTTCTTGAAGCCACTCCTCAAACATGCCGGCTTCCGCGTCCGCTACGAAATCCAGGATGCCGAAAATCCCCACCCAGGCTTCGAAAACCCCGACTTAGTAGTCAAGTTCACCGGTCCCGACGTGGACCTCCTGCTCGCCAACCGCGCCGAGGTCCTTCTCGCCTTGGAACACCTCACCATGGAGGCCCTGCGCATGCCTCCCGAGGACCACGCCCGGCTCTGCTTTGACGCCAATGACTACCGCGCCCTGCGCATCGAAGAGCTCCGCCTCAGCGCCGCCGCCGCCGCCGAGAAGGTCCGGCGCACCGGCGTCCCGTTTGCCTTCAGCCCCATGACCAGCCGCGAGCGCCGCATCGTGCACCTGGCCCTCCGCGACGAGCCCGGCGTGCGCAGCGAAAGCACCGGAGCCGGCCCCCAGCGCCAAGTGGTCGTCTATCCGCTCGAATCCCAGTCCGCCGCGGCCCGCACGCCCCCTCCCCCGCCGGGCCCCCAGTACTCGAGCCGCCGCAGGCGCCGCTGAAGTGAACCTCAACGACACCATTGCCGCCATCTCCACCCCGCCTGGACGCGGAGGACTCGGCGTGCTCCGCCTCTCGGGCCCGGACGCCCGAGCCGTCGCCGAGCGTATCCTTCGGTTTCCAACCGGGCCCCGCTGGCGCCCTTGGACGGTCTTCCTCGCGGAGTTGCCCGGCGAAGAGGGCGAAACGGTCGACGAAGTCCTGGTCACCTTCTTTGAGCGCCCGCGCTCCTACACCGCCGAGGACGTCGTCGAGATCTCCTGCCACGGCTCCCCCGTCGTTCTCCACTACGCTCTCGAGCGCGCCTGCACGAACGGCGCGCGCCCTGCCGGCCCCGGCGAGTTCACCCTCCGCGCCTTCCTCAACGGCCGCCTCGATCTGCCCCGCGCTGAAGCCGTCCGGGACCTCATCGAGGCCACCACGCTCTACCAGGCCAAGGTCGCCGCCCGCCAGCTCCGCGGCTCCATCTCCCTCCGCCTGGCCCCGCTCAAGGAACGCCTGTTGGAATTGATCTCCCTGCTCGAAGCCGGCATCGACTTTGCCGAGGACGACGTCCCGGTCGCTCCCGCCGAACAGATCCTGGAACGTCTCGACAGCCTCATCGGCGAGACCCGCCGGCTGGCCGACAGCTACGCCTTCGGACGCCTGGTTCACCACGGCATCAGCATCGCCATCGTCGGCCGCCCCAACGCCGGCAAAAGCAGCCTCTTTAACCGCCTGCTCGAGCGCGACCGCGCCATCGTCACCGAGATCCCAGGCACCACCCGCGACATGGTGAGCGAAACCGCCTCCCTGGAAGGCATCCCGGTCCGCCTCCTGGACACCGCCGGCATCCGCCAGACCTCCGACCGCATCGAGGCCCTGGGGGTCGAGCGCAGCTTCCAGGCCATGGCCGAAGCCGATCTCACCTTGATCGTGATCGACCTGTCCGTCCCCGCCGCTCCGGACGACGAGGCCCTCTACGAGCAGGTCCGCCGGCAAGGCCGCTCCATCCTGGTGGCCAACAAGTGCGATCTGCCCCGGCAGGCCGAACCCCCTGCCCAGGCTTCGGTCGTCTCCGCCCTCACCGGCGAGGGCCTCCCCCAGCTCCGCCGCCGCATCCTCGACGAAGTCGCCCCCGGCGGCCTACTGGCCGCCGAAACCGGCTTCATTACCAGCGCCCGTCACGCCCACGAGCTCCGGCAGTCTCTCCTGTCCCTCCAAAAAGCACGCCAAGCGGTCCTGGAGGCCATCCCTCACGAGATGATCCTGGTGGAGCTCTACTCCGCTTTGCAGCCCATAGACAGCATCACTGGGGCCACCACGGCGGACGACATCCTCCACCGGATCTTCTCCACCTTCTGTATCGGAAAGTAACCGCCCCCGCCGAGTTCAACTCCCCGGCCCCACCCGCTCCTTGCGGATGGCGTCCAGCACGCCGTTGATGAAGGCCACCGCTTCCTCGGTCGAAAACCGCCGCGCCAAAAGCAGCGCCTCATCGATGACCACCGGCGCCGGCGTGCCTAGCTCGGTCATCTCGTAAACCGCCATCCGCAGCACATTGCGGTCCACCACCGGCATCCGCTCCACCCGCCAGTGCTCGGAATGGCTGGCGATCATCGCGTCGATGCGGTCCCGCTCGGCCAGCGTTCCCCGCACCAGCCGTTCCATGAATTCATCCGGCGCAGCAGGGCCGCCGTTTTCCTCTTCTGCCAGCGACTCCAGGTAGCTCCGGATGGCCTCGTGGGCCGGCTGCTGCCGGATGTCCGCGAGGAACAACACTTGCAGCGCGCGCTCCCTGGACTTGTGGCGGGATGGCATGGGGTCCGCTTACCCCTGGCTCTTCGCCCGCAATTGCCGCATCAAATTGCCCATCTCGACCGCAGTCATGGCGGCGTCAAACCCCTTGTTGCCGCTCTTGGCCCCGGCCCGGTCAATGGCCTGCTCCAGCGTCTCGCAAGTCAATACTCCGAAGGCCACCGGCACCCCGAACTCAAGCGAGGTCTGCGCCAGCCCCTTGGATGCCTCCGAGGCGATGTAGTCGAAATGCGGCGTATCCCCGCGAATGACCGCGCTTAGGCATATGATGGCGTCGTACTTTTTCCTCGCGGCCAGCTCCCGGGCCACCACCGGCAGCTCCCAACTCCCCGGAGCTTTCACGATCTCGATATCCTCGTCCCGGCACCCGGTCCGCGCCAGCGCGTCCAGCGCTCCAGCCAGCAGCCGGTCGGTAATCAGGCTGTTGAAGCGCGTCACCAGGATTGCGAACTTTAACCCCTTCGCGTCTAGATTCCCTTGCGTCACCTTGTGCGCCATATCTGCTCCCCCGGGCCGCTAAAGCCTTGTGAGATAATCAATCTTCAGAGCTCCATCATACCGCATGGATCCCCACTTCATCCGCAATTTCTCTATCATTGCGCACATCGACCATGGCAAGTCCACCTTGGCCGACCGCTTGCTGGAGATCACCGGCGCTCTGTCCGAACGCGAAATGATGGAGCAGGTCCTGGACTCCATGGACCTGGAGCGGGAACGGGGCATCACGATCAAGGCTCACGCCGTCCGGCTCAACTACCGCGCACAGGACGGCAACCTCTATCAGCTCAATCTCATCGATACGCCCGGTCACGTCGATTTCACCTACGAAGTCTCTCGCAGCCTCCAGTCCTGCGAAGGCGCGCTGCTCGTCGTGGACGCCTCCCAGGGCGTGGAGGCCCAGACCCTCGCCAATACCTACCTGGCGCTGCACCACGACCTCGAGATCATCCCCGTCATCAACAAGATCGACCTCCCCGCGGCCGAGCCGGACCGCATCCGCGAGCAGATTGAACACCTGGTGGGCTTGAGCGCGCACGACGCCCTGCTCGTCAGCGCCAAGAACGGCACGGGCGTCCGCGAGGTGCTCGAGGCCATCGTCACCCGCATCCCCCCGCCCCGCGGCAACCCCGCCGCCCCTCTGCGCGCCCTGATCTTCGATTCCTGGTTCGACCCCTATCGTGGCGTCATCGCCCTGGTCCGCGTCGTCGACGGAACTCTACGCCTCGGCCAGCGCATCCGCTTGTGGTCCAACGGCAAAGTCTTCGAGGTCGAAGGACTCGGCTACCAGTCCCCCAAACCCGTCCCTTGCGAAGAGCTTGCCGCCGGCGAAGTCGGCTTCCTCCACGCCAACATCAAGACCGTCTCCGACGCCCAGGTCGGCGACACCATCACCGACGACGCCGAGCCCGCCGCTGAGCCTCTGCCCGGCTTCCAGCGGGCCAAGCCCATGGTCTTCGCCGGCCTCTATCCGGTCGAATCCCACGCCCACGGCGCGCTCCGCGACGCGCTTGAAAAGCTCCGCCTCAACGACAGCGCCTTTACCTTCGAGCCCGAAAGCTCCGCCGCGCTCGGCTTCGGCTTCCGCTGCGGGTTTCTGGGCCTCCTGCATCTGGAAATCGTCCAGGAGCGCCTGGAGCGCGAGTTTCAAATTGAGCTGGTCACCACCGCGCCCGGCGTCCGCTACCGCGTCACCACCACCTCCGGGGAAATCCTCGAGGTCGATAACCCCGCCCGCTTCCCCGACCCATCCACCATCCGCCAGGTCGAAGAACCCATCATCGAGGCGACCGTCATCACCCGCGAAGACTCCCTCGGAGAGATCCTCAAACTCCTCGATGAGAAGCGCGGCGAGCAGAAGAAGTTCGAGTACATCGGCTCCGGCCGCGTGCTGCTGGTCTACTTATTGCCGCTCAACGAGATCGTGCTGGACTTCTATGACCGGCTGAAATCCGCCTCCCGCGGCTACGCCTCCCTCGACTACCAGCTTGCCGGCTACCGCGTCTCCCCGATGGTCAAGCTGGACGTTCTCGTGGCCGGCGAGGTCGTCGACGCCCTCTCCATGATCGTCCACCGCGACCACGCCTACGAGCGCGGCAAAGCCCTCATTGAGCGCCTCCGCAAGCTCATCCCCCGCCAGATGTTCGAGGTCGCCCTGCAAGCCGCCATCGGCAACCGGATCATCGCCCGCGAGAATATCCCCGCCATGCGCAAGAACGTGCTCGCCAAGTGCTACGGCGGCGACATCACCCGCAAGCGCAAGCTGCTCGAAAAACAAAAGGAAGGCAAGCGCCGGATGAAGCGCGTCGGCAAGGTGGACATCCCCCAGGAAGCTTTCCTCGCCGTGCTCCGCGTCGGCGGCGACAACCCCTGACCCCGGCAGCGGCTCTCTTCTCGCGTGAGGCCGGGCTCCAGACCGGCCACCCAGCACTCCTGTAGTCCCGGCTCCCCTTTTGGGACAGGCAGCATTTGTGGGACACGCTGCTCTTGTGGGGCAGACATTTTGCCTGCGGCCGGCATTCTCGCCGGCATTGGCCCCCTTCACCCACCGGTCCGTGCAGCCATAGACTGCCACCCCGTGCGCCGCCTCCCGCCCAGCTCCCGCTCTACGCACCAGCGCTCTGGATCCCTGCGGCCCGCGCTTGTCGGAAGACATCCGGCAAAGCTCTGCGCATGGCGCAGCTTCGGTCCCAAGTTGCTCGAAAGACTCTCGTGGTGAAGTGGTGAAAGAGAAGGGTTGGTGCGGAGAGGGGGACTTGAACCCCCACGGGATTGCTCCCGCTAGCACCTCAAGCTAGTGCGTCTGCCAATTCCGCCACCTCCGCGTGTGACGTTTCTATTCCAGTTTACTTCCCCGGAGCCTTCTGCGGCGCCTCCGGTGCGGGCATTTGGGTCGTGGGCGCAGGGGCGGGCGTGGTCTGCTGGGTCTTGGGTTGAACCTTGTCCAGCACCGTGCGCGTTCCGCCTCCCTGCCGCGTCGCAATGATCGAAAGCGAAATCGAGGTCACCATGAACAGGATCGCCGCCACCGTCGTCGCCTTGGACAAAACCGTGGCCGAGCCCCGCGGCCCGAACGCTGTCTGCGATCCCATCCCGCCGAATGCGCCGGCCAGGTCCGCCGCCTTGCCGCTTTGCAGCAACACAACGATCACCAGAAAAAAGCACACCAAAATGTGAACAACCGTCAGTAAGATGACCATGATTTCGCCTTCTCGACGCGGGAGCGCCGCGAGCGCTACCCGGGGACAACTCCATTGTAGGAAACCGGCCGGTCCAAAATCAACGGATCGTACCGCTCGAGCAAGCCCCTGAAAGTGCCGCCACAGCGCTTAGGCTCAGCGTCCCCCGTTTCTGCCCGATCCGCAGCTTCCGTGCCGCGCTCGCCTCCGCCCACGCCCTGCTCAGGCTCCCCGCAGCGCCTGCTATCCACGCTGCATCACATGGCTGGCTAAAGAGGAAGACTCACCCGGTGGTGCATGCGCTTCATGAGGTGCGGCCGTCTGGAACTGCTCAAATACAAGAAAACCTCCCCTCTGGGCAAGAGGGGAGGCTCTGTGATGTGCTTAGCTGTTTTTCCGAGTCCGCCGACGCCGGCCGAGCAATCCGATCAGCACCAAACCTGAGCCCATAAGACCAAGCGTCAGAGGCTCTGGAGTGGAAAAGCTTTGAGAGAACTCCGACATCGTGGCGCCAGAGTCTAAACTGATGTCCTTAATGATGTAAATCGTCGAAAGCTGCGGGTTCAAGGGCGCCTCGCCCGCGGGGCTACCGCTGGTTAACAGCAACGAGCCGATGAGATTGGTGTAGGTCGGATTGGAATGAACCCTCTCATCAATCGTGCGCGTTCCGCCTCCGCCCATCCAGCCATCCACCTCGTAAATCCACGCCCCCGAAACCATGTAAGTGAACGTGATGTTGCGGTAAGTGTCGGTCGGAAAGTTGAAGTTCGTTTGAAAATAGAGGTTTACCGTGGCCCCGTTTACCCCTGTCTGGTGGGGCGGAACACCGGCGGCCAAATAAATCTGCGGCGAGCCAGACAAACCAATGCCGGATGCATTAAAGTTGCTGAAGGTCATCCCGCCAAGCTCGCAACTGAAGCCAGGAGTCAAAACGTTTGTCCCCAAGACCGAAAGGCACGCTGGCGTCGCCGTGGCCACCCCAACGCTCACAGCCAGCATCAAAATCAACGTCTTCACCGCTCTCATCGTCGCCTCCGCGCGTTGCGCTATAGTCACCCTTTCGGAGCACCTCGAACAGCGCTAACGCTCGCTCTTTGGTGATCAAGCCCAGAATAGCCCGGGAAAGGCCCGATGTCAAGACAAAAATCCACCCGTACCGCCCCCGTTTTGTACTAGTCCTTGCCCCTGTCCTCCTCAACCAATTCCTCCGAACCGGAGCGGGCATCCGCCTGGCACTCCATCCCTCGGCGGTCACGACTTCATTGAGATAAGTCATTGATTAGTATGGACTTGAAAACGTAGGGCCGCCGGCCTGCCGAAGCCTGCCGGCACCCTCGACTCGTCGACCCCCGGTTCACGCGATCGCCGTTTGCGCCATGGGAAATAGCTGCCCTCGCAAGCGCACGACCTCCCCCACCACCATCACCGCCGGGCTCATCACCTCCACCCGCCCGGCGGCGACCGCCCCTAAATCGGCCACCACCACGCGCTCCCGAGCCAGTGTCCCGTTCTCGACAAACGCGACCGGCTGCTGGGGATCGCGTCCTGCCGCGATCAACTCCGCCGCGATCCTCGCCCGGTTCGCCACGCCCATTAAAATAATCAGCGTATCCACCCCGGCCAGTCTGTCCCAGTCGGGCCCCGCCTCGCCGCACGCGTGCCCTGTGACCACCGCAAAGCTTCTCGCCACCTGCCGGAAAGTCGGCGGGATCCCCGCCAGCCCCGGCACTGCCACCGCTGAGGAAACCCCCGGCACCAGCTCCACCTCCCAGCCCCGCTGGCGCAGCCATTCCCACTCCTCGGCTCCCCGCCCAAAGACCAGCGGGTCCCCTCCCTTCAGCCGCACCACGTGCCGCCGCCGCCGGGCGTACCACTCCATCAGCCGCAGAATCCTCTGCTGCCCCTTCTCCTGCTCGCCGTGTTTCTTGCCTACATTCACCAGGACCGCCCCCGGCCGCGCCAACGACAACACTTCGGCGGACACCAGGCGGTCGTACAGCACCACATCCGCCGTCCCGAGGACTTCGCATGCGCGGACCGTCAGCAGCTCTTTGGCCCCAGGTCCCGCCCCCACCAAATAGATCTTCGCCCGCTCCTTCATCTGTCCGATGCGCTCAATCCAAACCGGCCCGCCTCCGTTGCGAGGCGCTCTTTATTCCTTCCGCCCAAAAGTGTGGATGCCGCACTCCAGCTTCGTCCCGCCCCAGCGTCCCGAGCGCGGGTTGGAAGGATCCGACGGCTTCGAAGTGCACGGGGCGCAGCCGATGCTGGTGTAGCCCTGTTCGTACAACGGCAGCAGTGGGATCTCGTGCACGGCGGCATAGGCCAGAACCTCCTTCCAGCTCCAGGCCGCCAGCGGGTTCAACTTCACGATGAGCTTGCCCGAGGGCAGCCGCTGCTCTTCCTCCACCTTCAGATCCCGCCGCGTCGGCGATTGCTCCCGCCTCAAGCCGGTGATCCAGAGCCGGTACGCCTCCAACCCCTGCATGAGCGGCTCCACCTTCCTTAAACGGCAGCACCGGTTCGGATCGCTCTGGTACAAGTTCCCGAATTGCCGTTCTTGCTCCAGCCTCGACAGCCGCGCCTCCAGGTTGATCAAGTTCAACCCCCATCTCTGCGCCATCTCGTCCCGGTAGGCGATCGTCTCCGGGAAGTGATAGCCCGTCTCCAGGAACAACACCGGCAGCCCCGGTTGAAACTCCCGCGCCATGTGCAGCACCGCCATGTCTTCGGCTTGGAAGCTGCACGTTAGGCACGCTTCGCCCGCATGGCGCGCCATCGCCGCCGCGATCACGTTCCGCGCCTCATCCGCCAGATTCATGCGCCGCCCTCCCTTCTGCCCGCTCGATGATCGCTTCAACCGCTGCGCGGGCCGCCCCCGGTTCGCCGCGTTCGAATTGCTCCAGCGCCGGCGAATCCACCAGCTCGTACCACAGCCGCCGCCGCGCCTCGAACTCCGGCACGGCGCGCGCGATCCGCGCCCGGAGCTCGCCCGCCAGCTCCAGAAACTGGCCGTAGTGCGGCCCAAGCTGCCGCCCGAACCGCTCCCGCAGCCGCACCGCCAGGGCCGGACATTTGCCGCTGGTCGAAATCGCCACGATCAGGTCCCCCTCCCGGTGCACCGAAGGCATCAGAAACCGGCAGTGCGCCGGGTCATCGACCGCATTGAACAAGACCCCCAGCCCCTCCGCCTCGGCCGCGAACGCCGCATTGTCCGCGCGGTCTTCCAGCGCGCAAATCGCCAGCCGGAACCCGGCGAGGTCCGAGGGCTGCGGCTTGCGCCGTTCCCACCCGATCCTCCCCTGCTCGGCCAGCGCCTTCAACTCCGGAGTCAGCTCCTGCGCGATCACCGTCACCCGCGCTCCCGCCTCCATCAATCCGCGGACCTTCGCCTCCGCCATCGGTCCGCCCCCCAATACGGCGCACTCCCACCCCGCCAAATCCAGCAGGATCGGATACAGCGCCACCGCACTCCGGCGCGCGTCTGCCGGTGCCGCCGCAACCGTGGTCATTTCCTCTACGGCCATCGCTAGATGCCCTCCCCGGCTCCGTACTCGTCGCGCTCTTGAAGGACGCCCTGCTCCCGGAGCTGCTCCATCATCTCGGTTACTTGGTCCTCAGCGTCCGCCCCGCCGGCGGCCTCCGGCATGGACAGCGCCGGAAAACCGCGGCAGCTCGAACCGTGCGGCGCAATCACGATCAACCCCGCCCTCAGCAAAGGCTCTAGCGGCCGCACCAGCGCATCCAGCAGCACCACCTCAGCCCCGCCTTCAAACAGCCGCCGTTCCAGCAACTGCGCTGCGGGCGAGGCCGTATCCGCCAGAATCAACGCCCCCGTGTGACGGCTCCGCGCCGCCCGCTCCGCGGGCGTCAGCCGTCCGGTGCGGAACACCGCAGGCCGCCGGCCCCGCGCCAACCCCAAAGGATCCGACGCCGCCGCTTCGATCATTCCCGCGGCAATCGTCCGGTTGGAAAGCGGATCAATTAGGATGAACGCTCCGTTGCCTCGCACTTGGCTGTACAGGTCGTAGGCCAGCGGCTGCGAGGTCTCCCACGCCACCAGCCCGATCCCGTTCCAGCCCAGCGTCTGAGCCGGCCTCGCCTCCAGCGTTTCGATGTCCACCGCGTGGCGGATCGAAACGGCTCTGGCCTGCACCTCATGGGGCCCGTGTCGCAGCAGATAGGTCTTGCCGCGCTCCAGAGGCTCTGTGCTCATCCACACCGTGTGCGCCTCAAAGTGCCGCCCGAAATGCGGCCCCGCTGCCGGACTCGCCAACAGCGACCCCCGCGATACGTCGATCTCGTCTTCCAGGGTCACCGTCACCGACATCGGCGCGACGGCTTCCTCCAGGTCGCCGTCGAAGGTCACGATCCGCGCCACCGTCGTTTGCCGCGCCGACGGAAACTCCAGCACCGGATCCCCCGGCTTCAACGAGCCTGAGACGATCCGGCCGGCAAAGCCCCGGAAGCCGTCCCGCGGCCGGATCACGTACTGCACCGGAAACCGCAAAGGCCCGCTCGATGCCCCACGCGCCGGCTCCACCTGCTCCAGAAACTCCAGCAGCGAGGGTCCCTCGTACCAGTCCATCCTCGCCGACCGCTCGGCGACGTTGTTCCCCTCGAGCGCGCTCACCGGAATGAAGGTCAGCCGCGCGCCCCTCAGTTTCGGCGCCAGCTCCCGGAATTGCTCCGCAATTTCTTCGAAGGCCGCCTGGCTGTAGCCCACCAGGTCCATCTTGTTGACCGCCACCGCCAGCTCTGAAACGCCCAGCAGCGCCGCGATAAAAGCGTGACGCCGGCTCTGCGCCAGCACCCCCTTGCGCGCATCCACCAGGATCACCGCCGCCTCCGCCGTCGAGGCGCCCGTGACCATGTTCGGCGTGTACTGCTCATGCCCCGGCGTGTCCGCTATGATGAAAGCCCGCCGCGGCGTCGAAAAATAACGGTACGCCACGTCGATGGTGATCCCTTGCTCCCGCTCGGCCCGCAAACCGTCGGTCAGCAGCGAAAAATCAATCGGCCCGCTGGAACGGTTGATCGGGCTGCTCTTGACGGCCTCCATCTGGTCTTCGTAGGCGTTTCGCGTGTCATGCAGCAGCCGCCCGATCAGCGTCGACTTGCCGTCGTCCACGCTGCCCGCCGTCGTGAACCGCAGCAGCGAACGCTCCCCCGGCTTCCGCAGAAAGTGCGCCAGCGGCAGCGTCGTGGCCGAGGTTTCCGTCACCGCCGCCATCAGAAATACCCCTCCCGCTTCTTCAGCTCCATCGACCCCTCCTGATCGTGATCGATCACCCGGTTCTCCCGCTCCGAACGCCGGAAGCTCAGCAATTCCTCGATGATCTTCTCCACCGTGTCCGCCTTCGACCGGATCGCGCCGCTGCACGGCGTGCAGCCCAGCGTCCTCATCCGGCACCAAACCCGCTCCGGTTTCTCCCCCGGAAGCAGCTTCACGTTGGCCTCCAGCGGGATCAGCGCGCCGTTGCGCACGATCACCTCCCGCGGCTTGGCAAAGTACAGCGGAACCACCGGTATCCGCTCCAGCGCGATGTAGCGCCACACGTCCAGCTCCGTCCAGTTCGATAGCGGAAAAATCCGCATGCTCTCGCCCGGATCCACCCGCCCGTTGTAAATCGACCACAGCTCCGGCCGCTGCGTCTTCGGATCCCAGTGCCCGTTCCGGTCCCGGAATGAAAACACCCGCTCCTTGGCCCTCGACCGCTCCTCATCCCGCCGCGCCCCGCCGAAGGCCGCATCGTAGCCGCCCTCCCGAAGCCCCTGCACCAGCGCCTGCGTCCTCAACAACTGGCAGCACTTGCTCGTGCCCAAATCGTACGGGTTGGCCCCCATCCGGATCGCTTCCCGGTTCGTGTACACCACCAGCCGCGCTCCGATCTCCCGCGTGAACCGGTCCCGGAACTCGATCATCTCCGGATACTCGTAAGTCGTATCAATGTGCAGCAGCGGAAACGGAATCGGCCCCGGATAAAACGCCTTCCGCGCCAGGTGCAACATCACCGATGAGTCCTTTCCGATCGAATATAAGAGCACCGGCCGCGCAAATTGCGCCGCCCCCTCCCGCAGAATGTGAATGCTCTCCGCTTCCAGCCAGCGCAAATGGGTCAACTCGGCCCGGCTCAGCCTCTCCCCCGAAGGCTCTTCCCTCCGAGCCTCCTCCACGGCCGCAACCGGCCCAGCCGCTGAGCTTCCTCTCGACGCTTCCATGGCCGAAGGATAACATATCTCCTGAATTCCTAGCAACATTAGTATGATTCACTCCAGCCTCCAGTCTCGCCCGCGATTTGCACGGCTTGCTTTTCAAATCACCGCGCCTGGGTATAGAATTCAGACTCGGAGCGAATTCACATGATCGGCATCCCCCGCAGAGACTTTTTGCTTGCCGCCGCAGCCGCCCGTTTTAGCGCAGCCGTTTCGAAGCTCCGCGCCGCTTCCCGCGCGCGCATCCAGGTCGGCGTCACCGATTGGGATTTGCGCTTGACCGCCCGGGTCGAGGCCGTGGCCATGGCTCGCCGCATCGGGTTTGACGGCGTCGAGGTGAGCCTGGGCAACAAGCCCAAAGACGGCCGCCTGCCTCAGGACGACCCGGAAATCATCCAGCGCTACCGCGCCGCCGCGGCGGAACATCAGCTCACGCTGGCCAGCACTTGCCTGGACGCGCTGCACAATTTTTATCTCAAGAGCGACCCGCTCGCGCCCAAGCTTCTTGCCGATGCCATCCGCGTCACCGCCGCGCTCAGCGCCCGCGTCATCTTGCTGCCCTCGTTCGGCAAAGCCGCTCCCGCCGAGCCCGCCGAACAGGAGCGCGTTGCCGCCCTGCTCAAGGAACACGTCGGCGCCGCCGCCTCCGCCGGCATCACTCTTTGCCTGGAAAACGACCTCTCGGCGGAGATCAACGCCCGAATCCTCGAACTCTGCCCCTCGCCCGCCCTCAAGGTCTATTACGACACCGGCAACTCCTTCAACCGCGGCTACGACGTCCTCAGAGAGATTCGCTACCTCGGCCGCGAGCGCATCGGCCAGGTTCATTTCAAGGATGGAAAATCCTATCTCGGCGAAGGCAAGATCGACTTTAACGCCGTCGCGCAAGCCCTGAACGACATCGGCTACCAAGGCTTCATTGTTTTGGAGACTCCCTCCCCGTCCGGGGATATCGAAGCGGACATGCGCCGCAACCTGGCCTTTGTCCGCAGGCTCTTTCAAACCGCCGCCTGATTCGGCGCGCATGACTGGAGAACGAAGATGAGCACTGTTTCTCGCCGGGCCCTGCTCGCCGGGGCCTCCACTTTCGCCATTTTGAAATCCCGCCCCGCTCCCGCTGCTTCCACCGAAGTGCTCAAAGCGGGACTCGTGGGCTGTGGCGGCCGCGGCACCGCCGCCGCCGTCAATCTTCTCACCGCCGACCCGCGCACCGAGCTGATCGCCATGGCCGACGTCTTCCCCGATAAGCTGGCTGATTCCCTGCGCCGCCTCCAGGACCCCATGTACGTCCTCAGCAATGTAAAAGCGGCCGCGGAGTTCCTCGGCCAGCCCCCAGCCGAGCTGGCTTCCTCCGTCATTCAAAGGGTCAAGGTCAACCCCGATGCCCAGTTCGTCGGCTTCGACGCGTACAAGAAGCTCATCGCCGCCGGCGTCGACGTCGTTTTGCTCACCACGCCGCCCGGTTACCGCCCGGAGCACTTCGAAGCCGCCGTCGCCGCGGGAAAGCACGCCTTTGTCGAGAAGCCCATTGCTACCGACCCCGTCGGCGTCCGCCGCTTCCTCGCCTCGGTCAAGACCGCCGAGCAGCGCAAGCTTAGCGTCGTGGCCGGCTTCCAGTGGATGGCTCAGCGCGACCGCCGGGAGACCGTCCAGAAGATCCACGACGGGGCCATCGGCGAAATCGTCGCCCTCTATGCCGACTACCTCAGCACGCCCGTCATGCATGCCAAAGCCCGCGACCCGCAGTGGGGCGATATGGAATGGCAGCACCGCAACTGGTACTCCTTCCTATGGATCTGCGGCGACCAGGTGGTCGAGCAGCACATCCACGGCCTCAACTTCTGCAATTGGGTCATGGGCACGCACCCCGTCCGCGCTGTGGCCTCCGGCGGCGTCGCCTGGCGCCCCGAAGAAGAACTCTACGGCAACATCTACGACCACCTTTACGCCGACCTCGTCTATCCCAACGGCGTCCGCTTGTCCAGCCATTGCCGGCAGTATCCGCCCAAGGTCACTTACAGCCACGTCGCCGAGATGGTCGTCGGCTCCAAGGGCCGCAGTAACGGTCGAGATATGGGAACCCCCGGCCTGGATCCTCTGGTTCAGGAGCACATCGACTTGGTCCGCAGCATCCGCGGCGAAGGCCCCTATCAGAACCAAGGCGTCCGGGTTGCCGAGAGCACCCTCACGGCCATCATGGCCCGCGAGGCGGCCTACTCCGGCATGGAGATCACTTGGGACATGATCCTGAACTCCCAGCAAGATCTGCAACCCAAGGCCTTCGATTACAAGCTGCCATTGCCCGTGCCGCCGCGCCCCGTGCCCGGCCAGTACAAGTTCGTCTGACCCCGGCGGTAGCGTGCCGCTTCCGGCGTGCGCCCACCCCGCCCGTGGAGCATGCCGCCAGGCTTGCCACACCGGCGCCCTACGTGGAGCGCGCAGTCTTGCGTGCCACACCGGCAGCCTTGTGCCGGTGGTCGGCCTCTGGCCTTCCTGTTTCTCTTCTGTAGGGCAGGAATTCTGATGTGCAGCACGCAGCTCTTGTGGGGCAGACATTCTTGTCTGCGGCCGGCATTCCTGCCGGCCTCGGTGCCCCTCTACCCATTGCGCTCTCTTTGCATCCCTGCGCAGTGCGCCAACAAACCGCTCGGAGCGTGTCGCCGCGCGCCTCGCTCTTGGTTACCCTGATATCGATGAGGCCGACGGCACTCCTTGGATCCCTGTGGATCACCCTGCTTGCCGCCCAATCCGGCGTCGGCCAATCCAAACCTGGCGCCGCGGATATTCACTCCCTGCTCCGCCAAATGACGCTGGACGAAAAGCTCACTTTGCTCCGCGGCGCGCGCGATCCGGAGAGCCTCGGCCAAGCCGGTTACTGGCCCGGCGTCCCTCGGCTGGGCATCCCCCCGCTTCGCTTCGCCGATGGCCCCGCCGGCGTCATCGTCGCCGCCGATGCCACCGCCATGCCCGCGCCCGTGCTGCTGGCCGCCACCTTCAGCCCCGACCTCGCCTTCCGCTTCGGCCAAGTCCTGGGCCTCGAGGCCCGTGCGCTCCGCCAAAACGTCCTGCTCGCCCCCTACGTCAACATCGTCCGCGACCCGCTGTTCCGCCGCATCTACTCCACCCTCGGCGAGGACCCCACGCTCAGCGCCGCCCTTGGCGCAGCCATCGTCGAAGGGATTCAACAGCAGGGCGTGCTCGCGCAAGTCAAACACATCGCCGTCTATAACGGACCCGACAGCGTCTTCCTGGACGAACGCACCCTCCGCGAGATCTACCTGCCCGTCTTCGAATCCGCCATCCGCTCCGGCGTATCCTCTCTCATGTGCGCCTACAACCGCGTCAACGGCCTGCCCGCCTGCCACAACCCCGAGCTCCTCGACCGCTGGCTCCGCCAGGAAATGGGCTTCGAGGGCTTCGTCACCTCCGACTGGGGCGCCGTCTACGGCCCCGATGCCCTTGCCGCCGGAACCGATCTCGAAATGCCTGGCCGCGAAATCGCCGGCCGCGGCGGGCCCTACTTCAGCGAAGCCCTGAAAGCCGCCATCGAAAAAGGCGAGATCCCTCTCGCGGCGGTGGACCAAGCCCTCTCCCGCATCCTCCGCCAGTTGGATCGTTTCGGCCTCCTGGCCCCGCCCCGGACCGCCCCTCCTGCTCCCATTGACGTCGAAAAACACGCCGCCGCTGTCCGCCACATCGCCGAGCAGGGCGCGGTGCTGCTCAAAAACGACGGCATCCTGCCCCTCGCTCCGGAAGACCTCGCTTCGCTCGCCGTCATCGGCCCCAACGCCCGTCAACTGGTCACCGGCTACCTCACCGAGCGCGCCTTCGGTTTCCCGCACCGGCTGGTTTCGCCCCTCGACGCTCTCCGCCGCTTGGCCCCCCAGGCCAACATCCGCTACGCCCTCGGCGGCGACCTCACCGGCGTCGCCTTAGCCGCTCCCGCCCTCGCCAATGCGCCGCTGCTCGATTTCACCGGCGCCAACGCCCTCCCTCCCGGCGAATCGTTTACCTGGAGCGGCACGTTGCGCATCGATGAACCCGGCGAGTACACCTTCATGGTCCAGACGGGTGTCGGCCCAGGCGCAGCCGGCAGCGGCGAGATCCTCATCGGTGGCCGTCCCGTGGTCCGCTCCGCTGGATTCCGCGGCTTCGGATCCGTCCAGCGGCCTTGGTCCAGTCTGTTGCCCACCATCGACGGACTTGACAACTCCCGCGCCACCGTGACCCTCGAGGCCGGAACTCACGGGGTTGAACTCCGCGCCGTCTCTACGGGCCAAGTCCCCCTGCGCATCCGCTTCGCCTGGATGAACCCCGCCCTCCGCCGGCGCCGCATCGAAGAGGCCGCGCGCCTGGCCGCCTCCTCCAGGGCCGCCATCGTCTTCGCCTGGCATGAGACAGGCACGAGCCTGTCGCTGGCCGAAGACCAGGACGAACTCATCCGCCGCGTCGCCGCCGCCAATCCGCGCACCATCGTCGTGCTCAACACTGGCGGACCCATCGCCATGCCCTGGCGGGATCAGGTTCGCGCCATTCTCCAGATGTGGTACCCGGGCCAAGAGGGCGGCTGGGCTGCCGCCAATCTCCTGCTCGGACACGCCAGCCCCGGCGGAAAACTCCCTCTCACGTTCCCCGCCCGCCTGGAGGACACTCCGGCGCGCGCGCCGGGCCACCCCGAACGCTGGGCGCCTCCCGCGCCGCCCGGCGCCACCGGCGTCCGCCCCGATCCTCCCGCCGTGCGCTTCACCGAGGGGCTGGCCGTCGGCTACCGCTGGTACGACGCTCAGAACATCGAGCCGCTGTTCCCCTTCGGCCACGGCCTTTCCTACACCACCTTCCGCTACTCGGGGTTGCGTGTGCGCAGACGCGCCGGGGGAGTCGAAGTGAGCTTCACGCTGAGAAACACGGGCCGCCGCGCCGGTGAAGAAGTCGCGCAGGTCTACCTCGGGCCGCCCGAAGAGGACCGCGCCGATCGGCCGCCGCGCGCGCTGGCCGCCTTCGCCCGCGTCCGCCTCGAGCCCGGCCAGAGCCGCCGCGTGTCCCTCCTGCTCGACCAGCGTGCCCTATCTTATTGGTCGGCCGCGGAACGCCGCTGGGCGCAATCCAGCCGGCCGCGGGAAATCTTTGTGGGAGGTTCTTCGCGGGACTTGTCTCTGCGCGGGCGGATTCCGCCTACCACTCCGGGTTCGCCTGCACGACGTCGAGGTTGAACGGAACCGAAGCGATCACGTTCTCCCAGGCCACCTCCAGCTTGCCCGCCACGCTGCCGTAGCTGACCAGGCTGACCCGCAAGGGGTTCACAGGCGCCGGAGCTTTTTTCATGTCCATCGGCACCCGCCCCAGGTCCATCTTCGCCGTGTACGTTCCGGCCTGCGGCCCGGTCTGCTTGCTGATGATGAGCTGCCACTCTTTGGAGTCCGGCAGGATGTACAGCGAGTAATCCCCCTTGGGCACCGCCAGGCCCTGGATCTCCAGCCCCGCCTCCGTATGGAACAGAATCGGCTTATCTCCCGGCAGCCAGACCTTGTTGTAAGGCACTGCGGCCCCGAATACCTTTGCCCCGGGCATCGACGGCGCGGCATACTGAACGCGGATCGCCTTGCCGCTCATCTTTACCGCCGACTCCTTCATCGCGGTCTGTCCCAGCGCGGCCACCGCCCCGCCGGCAACTAACACCAAGACGAATTGAAACCACACGCCTTTGCGCACAGGCCTTTCTCCTATCTTCATTCTACCGTTCCGCCCTTAGCTCCGTACCCTTCTTCTTCGGCACGCCCTTCGGATGGCAGTCGGCGCATTTCACCCAGTGAATGTTATGCTTGCTGTCCGGATTGAAAAACGTCGTATCCATCTTCTCTACGTCCAGCCCGCAGTTGGACATCTTCGGGTGGCACTCCGCGCAGGAAGCCCGCGTCTTCTGCCCATGCTTGAGGTGGCACGAAAGGCAACTGATGCCCTCGTGCACCCCGGTGGGCGTGCGGTCATCGCCGCTGGCCACCTGCGCGTTCGCCTCCGGCGCATGGCACTGATAACAGAGCGCCTGCCGCCGGTCCGGACTCATCCGCACCAGCCGCGTCCCTTCCCGCATCACCGGCAGGGGCAGATCCGCCACCGGGATATGCTGTTCGCTGCGGCGGTCGAAGAAGGCCAGCGACGGGCGCGTGATCTCCTGCTTCGGACCCGGCACGCGGCCGTCCACCCTCGCCTTTTTCAGCGGCGGCCCATGACGGTGAATCGCGTGGCAGCTCAAGCACGGCATCGTCGGCTGCCCTGCCAGCCGGGCCTCCCGGATCCGCCACGGCCCTTGCCGGTCCAGCGGCTCGACCAGATCCCGGATGCTGGCCTCGTAGTGCATCCCATGGCACCGCAGGCAGTCGTCCATCAGTTGACGGTTCCGGTTGTGCGTGGCGTCCAGAAAGATCCGCTCATAGGCCGCGCTGTGCGGCCCCGCGCTCCACTGCGCATACTCCTGCCGGTGGCACTTCCGGCACCGCTGGACCATCTTCAGCACGTCGATGTTCCGCATCCGGATCCGCAGCGGAACCTCGTCCCGCACGTGCGCCGCCACCCGGCGCGCGTTGTTCCAATGAAACTCCCACTCGGGAGTGAAGGCTCCGCCGTGGCAGTCCATGCAGGGGATCTCGCGGTGGCTGGAGCTGTGCCACAAATCGTACGGTTCGTTCATTTCATGGCACTTGGTGCAGCCCCGGCCGCCGCCGGACTCATAGTACAGGCTCGCGCCCGGCACCATCAGCGCCAGCGCCGCCGCCACCAGGCCCGAAATCAGCAGCGCCCGCTTCATGCCCGCCCCTTTCGGCCCTTCCACTCCCGGACCAGATGGTCCGAGGCGTAGTAGGCGATGGCCAGGATCGTCAGCACCGGGTTGAATCCCCCGTTGGTCACGTGCACGCTGCCGTCGATCACGTATACGTTATCGACATCATGCACCCGGCAGAACTTGTCCACCACCGAGGTCTTCGGATCGTTGCCCATCCGGCAGGTCCCCGCCTGATGTTGCCCCGCGCTCAATCCCCGCGCCGGGTTCCTTCGCCAGGTTCGGATCGCACCGGCCTCCTTCAGCCACTCCTCCGCCTTGCCCGCCATGTAGCGCCCGATTTCGATCGTGTGCTCATGCCGCCCGCCGCTCAGCCGCGCCACCGGGATGCCCCAGTAGTCTTTCACCTTGGGATCCACCTGCACTCGCGCGTCGAAAACCGGGATCTCCTGCGTCGGTCCTTGCACGGCGATCGTGCGCCGGAACGCCTGCCGCACCCACTGCTTGTGCGCCAGGCCCCAGGATGGCACAAACGGCGGGACCTGCTGAATGAACTGGTAGGGCAGGCGGATAAACTCGTTGGCCAACATGGCCCCGCCCGCCAGCCCCGGGTTGCCGTGGTTGTAATCGCAAATCGCGATCTGCGCCCCCGGCCCCAGATCGTCGTAGGTGTCGAAGTCGAACAGGCCCACCGCGCCCGTGTACGTGTGGCCTTGAAGATTCCGCCCCACCCAGTCGTAGCGGTTCCCCAGGCCGTTGGGGAAAAGCTTGCTTTTGGAATTCAACAGCAGCCGCGCCGACTCGATCGCCGAGCAGGAGACCACCACCAGATCCGCCGTCTGCTCCTGCCGCCGGTCGTTTTCGTCGTAATAAACCACGCCCCGCGCCCGCCCGCGGTCATCCACCAGGATCTCCCGCACCATGGCGCGCGTCCGCAGCTCGCAGTTGCCCGTAGCCAGCGCCTTGGGGATCACGGTGTTGTGCGTGCCGTTGCGGGCATTCACCTCGCAGGCGAATCCGACGCACCACCGGCAGCGCATGCACGGCCCGCGCCCGTTGTACGGCACGGTGTTGCGCAGCATCGGGATGTGGAACGGATGCAAGCCCAGCCTCTTGGCCGCGGGGTAAAGAATTTCAAATTCCCGGTTCGGCGGCATCGGCGGCATGGGCAGAGGCTTCTTGCGGGGAGCTTTGAACGGGTTGCCGGAATCGTCGCCGGAGACCCCCATCTCCCACTCCGCCTTCTCGTAGTACGGCTCGAGATCCTCATAGGAGATGGGCCAATCCTCGAGCGTGCTCCCTTCAATAGCCCCATAGGTGGACCGCATCCGAAAGTCCTTTTCTGCGAAACGCCAGGCCATGGCCCCATAGCAGAAGGTGCCGCCCCCCACGCAGGCCGCGTTGTTCTGATAGCCGCCCTCGCTGGCCCGCACCACACGCTCGCGGCCCTGCGAGTCCACCACCACCCGCGGATGGCGCTCGTCGTCCGGGCCGAACCCATTGCCCAGCACGCTCGTGCGCTGGTTCCGCAGATCGTCCTTGCGGCACTCGGCCGGAGTGTGCCACCGCCCCCGCTCCAGCAGCACCACGCTGAGTCCCGCCGTGGCCAGCTCCTTGGCCACCACGCCCCCGCCCGCACCCGAGCCGATCACCACCGCGTTCACGTGTTTCAACGCCATGGCTTTATGCGGACCTCCTTTCATAAGGAAGCCTGCCTCGGACCGGCGGATTCGGCAACCCGAGCATCTTCCAGCTCACTGCCTCCCGGTTCCCCCCGTGGCGCGGATCGCCGTAATAGCCCTGCATGATGTGATTGCGGATCATCGCGAAAAACTCGGCCTGTTTCTCTTCGATCTCCCGCAGAATCTCGTCCTGCTCCTCTTCGCTCAGCGCTGCAAAGGACTTCTGATGCCGCGCCCGGCTGGCCTCCTCCACCGCCCGCAAGCCCTGGCGGTACGCTTCCTGATGCTTGCGGTAGTGCCCCACGAGCTGCCGGTCCAGAAAGCGCGGCACGCCTGCCTCCGCCGCGCTGGGATAGTCATCGGCGGGGATGATCCGCGCGCATATCGCCGTCACCGCCGCCGCTTCCGAGGCGCTGAAAAACCGCCAGTACGGCCCTCCGCCGCTGCGGCCGCAAGAGCTCAGGCCCGCTGCTGTGGCCGCCGCTGCGCTCAGCTCCAGAAACTTGCGTCTTCGCAGTCTTTGGCCCTCTCCTGGCATTTGTTGGAACCTCCCGGCGCGCCGTCGGCGGCCGCTCCGTCTCAGGACGCCGTCACGCCGTAACGGCTGGTGTAATAGGCGTCTTCCTTGATCTCGTCTTTGAAGCGGGGGAAAACGCCCACGCACACCAGGTCATAGGACTTGATGTTCTGAAACGCGCGCTGGAAAGCCCGCTCGACGTTGGCCACCCGCCCGGCGGCCAGAATCTTGTAGGCCACGCACGGCTTCTTGGTCTGCTTGAAAAACGCATACATCCGCGGCGGATCGTCTTGCAGGTAGATGTCGTTGACCATCTCCGGCAATTCCCCGCCCAACAGCTTCCGGAACTCCTCCGGCGTCCGGCGGATGTTGTAGGCGCAGCCCGCGTAAAAATCCACATCCCAGCCCATGTCCTCGATGCGCATCAACACTTCCGGAATGTGGCTCGCTACGCCCACCATCGTCACGCCCAGGTCCCGCATCTTCTTGGCGTAGTCGTAGACCGTCCCCAGCTTGCCGTTCCGGTAGGCCCGGTCGGTGATCTCGCCCTGCACCCATGCCGCGTAAGGCTTGACCGCGTTCACCACTTCGGCCGGATCCTCGGTGGTCGCCTGCGCCACCAGATGCATCGTTCCGCCTTCGCCCTTGTAGCGCTCCCAGTCGGCCGGACCCCGGTTCATATGAACGTAATTGAAGGCATTAATTCCCAGAGCCTCCGCCCGCTGAAGCGCCTGGATCACCCGGCCCTGGGTGTACCAGTCTTGCATCACCGCGCTGAAGTTGTTGTTGTAATGCGCGAATCCATAAAACGGGTTCACGCCCAGAATGAACCGGCTGATTTCCAACTTGCCAAACCGGACCTTCGGCACCTTGATCTCGGAGTCCGGGACCGATAACGCCGAATTCTGGGCACTCTGCGCCTGTGACGGTGCAACCGTGACCCCGCCGGCCAGCCCTGTGACCATCGCCGCCGTGGTTTGCAGGAATCTCCTGCGGTTGTGGATCATGGCGATTCCCTCCCTGGAACTTGAAATCTATCATCGATCCACTCGGCAGCGCAAGAACTCGCGGAAAACCGGTCCCCGAGTTCGGCAACGAGGGCCGCATCGATCTGCGCAAAGGCCTCGGCCGTCCCCCCGCGCAGGTCTCCATCGTGTTGACTACCCCCGGCGTCATCTACAAAGACCTGCTGATCGTCGGCGGCCGCACGCCCGAAGCCTTGCCTGCGCCGCCCGGCGACATCCGCGCCTACGACGTCCGCACCGGCCGTCTCCGCTGGTCCTTCCACACCATCCCCCACCCCGGCGAATTCGGCTACGACACCTGGCCCCCGGACGCCTGGAAATACTCCGGCTCCGCTAACAACTGGGCCGGCATGGTGGTCGACGCCAAACGCGGCATCGTCTTCGCCCCCACCGGATCGGCCGCCTTCGACTTCTACGGCGGCGACCGCCACGGCGACAACCTCTTCGCCAACACCCTGCTGGCTCTCGACGCCCAGACCGGCAAGCGGATCTGGCACTTCCAATTGGTTCGCCACGACATCTGGGACCGCGACTTCCCCTCGCCCCCCGTTCTGGTCACCGTCCGCCACAACGGCCGCCGCGTCGACGCGGTCGCCCAAGCGACGAAACACAGCTGGCTGCTTTTGTTTGACCGCGCCAACGGCCGCTCTCTCTTCCCCATCGAAGACCGGCCCTTCCCGCCCAGCACCGTCCCCGGCGAGCGCGCCTCGCCGACTCAACCCGTTCCTCTGAAGCCCGAACCTTTCGCCCGCCAAAGGCTCACCGAGGATATGCTCAGCCGCCGCACCCCCGAGATCCACCAGTGGGCGCTCGACCGTTTCCGCGCCTTCCGCAGCGAAGGCCAGTATGTGCCTGCCTCACTCGACCTGGAGACCGTCGTCTTCCCCGGCTTCGACGGCGGCGCCGAATGGGGCGGCCAGGCCTTTGATCCCGAAACCGGCCTCTTCTACGTCAACTCCAACGACCTGGCCTGGACCACCGGACTGGTGCCGCAGACCGGCGGCTGGAGCGCCCGCCAGCTCTATCTCAACAAGTGCGCCCTCTGCCACGGCGATCAGCTACAGGGTTCGCCGCCTACCCTGCCCGCGCTGACCGGCCTGTCCAAGCGCCGCACTCGCGCCGAGGTCGAAACCGTCATCCGCGAAGGCGGCGGCCGCATGCCCGCCTACAAGACCCTGTTGAACAAGACCGAGACCCAGGCCCTCATCGACTACCTGATGACCGGCCGCGACGCCAAGCTGCCCGGCGGACCTCCCGATCCCACCCGGCCTCCGTACCGCATGACCGGCTACAACCGCTTCCTCGACCCGGACGGCTACCCCGCCGTGGAGCCGCCCTGGGGAACCCTCAACGCCATCAACCTCAACACCGGCGAGTACGTCTGGCGAAGGCCCTTCGGCGAGTATCCGGAACTGGCCGCCCAGGGCCTGAAAAACACCGGAACCGAAAACTACGGCGGGCCGATCGTCACCGCCGGCGGTCTGCTCTTCATCGCCGCCACCAACTTCGACCGCAAATTCCGCGCCTTCGACAAACAGACCGGAGAGCTGCTCTGGGAGACCGAGTTGCCCTGCGCCGGAAACGCCACGCCCGTCACTTATGAAGTCCGCGGCCGCCAGTACGTCGTGATCTACGCCACCGGAGGCAAGGCCCGCGCCGGCGAGCCCAAATGCGGCGTCTATTTGGCTTACGCTCTGCCCTGAACGCCCGCCCCGCGCCCGCCGGTTTCACCCTTCGGCCGGACGGAAATGCCGCAGCACCGCCGTCCAGCCGGCATAGCCGCGCGCCCGCCCGCCCGGGTCCTCTTCGAATGTGACCGCCGCGTCGATTTGCGCGCCGGCGCTTAATCTCCCTAGCGCCTCGGCCGCATTCCAGGCCATCACGTTCAGCGCGGCGCCATTCTGCGCCAGCCTCAGCCTTACATGCCGGTCCTTGATGATCCTCGGCGCTCCTTCCAGCCGCGCCCCCATCAACCCGAATAGCGGCGCTGGGTTGCCGAAGCCGAACGGCGCCATCCTCAGCACCTCGCCCACCGAGACGTCGCTCACTTCCTCCGCTCTCAATCGCGCATCCAGTTCGACGGCCGCCTCCAGATCCTGATCCCGCAGCACCGTCCGTGCGTGTGCATTCAAACGTTCCCGGAACTCGCCGACGCGCTCGGCCGGCAGCGTCACCCCCGCCGCCAGCCGGTGCCCTCCGAACTGCGTGAACAGATCCGCCATCGCCTCCAGCGCCGCCAGCAGGTGAAACTGCGGAATACTGCGTCCCGACCCTTGCGCCACGCCGGTCTCCGGATCCTCCCCCAGCACAAACACCGGACGGTGATACCGCTCCACCAGGCGGCTCGCCACGATTCCCACCACTCCCCGGTGCCACCCCGCTCCGCAAAACACCAGTGCCTTGTCCTCCGCCGTGACCGGCTTCTGGCAACAGATTTCGTAGATGCGCTCCAGCATCTCCGCCTCGGTCTGTTGCCGCTCCTGGTTCAGGCCGTGCAGCCGTGCGGCCAGCTCGCGCGCCCGCGCCGGATCCGGCGTCAGAAACAGCTCGATCACGTCGCCCGCCTCGGCCATGCGCCCCGCCGCATTCAACCGCGGCGCGATCCGGAACGCCACCTGCGGCGCGGTGGGAATTTCTCCCTCGCGGAATCCAGCTGCCTCCAACAGCGCCCGCAAGCCCGGATTGCGCACCTCGCGCAGTCCCTCCAGCCCGTGCTTGACCAGGATCCGGTTCTCGCCTGTCAGCGGGACCACGTCGGCCACCGTGCCGATCGCCACCAGCTTGACCAGCGACTTCAGCAGCCGCGTCCGCCGCGCCTCCGGCCACTGCATCGCCTCCAGCAGCGCCCACGCCAGCTTGAACGCCACCCCCACCCCGCAAAGATTCTTGTCCGGATACGGACAACCCGGCTGCTTCGGATTCAACACCGCGCAGGCCGGAGGCAACTCCGCTTCCGGCAAGTGATGGTCCGTCACGATCACGTCGATGCCCAGCTCGTTGGCCCGCTCGACCACGGCCGACGCCCGGATGCCGGTGTCCACGCTGATGATGAGCTTCACCCCGTCCGCCGCAGCCTGTTCCACCACGCTGGCCTTCATGCCGTAGCCGTCGCGCAGCCGGTGCGGAATCCAGTAGGCCGCCGCGCCTCCCGCCGCTTCGATCGCCTTCCGAAGCACCAGCACCGAGGTTGCGCCGTCGACGTCGTAATCGCCGTAGAGAAGGATCGGCTCGCGGCCCTCGATTGCCCGCCGCAGGCGGCGCACCGCAAGCTCCATGTCCTTCAGCAAGAAGGGGGAATACAGATCTTCGAACCGGGCTTCCAGAAACTGCCGGGCTTGCTCCGGAGCGCGGTAGCCCCGGTGGATTAGCACGCGCGCGGCCGGCTCATGCAGCTTCATCGCGGCCGCCAGCCGCCGGACTTCGCTCTCGGCTTCCGAGGGGAGGACCCAGCGGGCGCTCATTCTCCCCCGCCCGGTTCCTTAGTTGCGGGAGAACAGATCGCCGGGGTAATCGTCCTCATCCTCCTCCTCGTCCTCGTATGAAGCGTAGTCGTCGATCAGGGAGCTAAGTTCCGCGAACTCCTGGTACCAGTGCGCATGGCGGCTATAAATAAAGGTGCGGCCCTGGTGGTCGAACGACAGATCCACCCCGCAGGTGAAGCCCTCATAGCGCCGGAACTCCCGCAGGCGCTTCTCCACGCCGCGGCGTTCTACGTCGGGCATGCCGCAGTCTTCCAGCCGCGCTCGGGCGTCCTCCAGCATCCCCCGCGTGAAGGTCATTATGGTTAAGACGATCACCTTCACGCCCAGGCCCCGCGCCGCGTTCAAATACTCGCGGAAGTCGGGATGGCGGTTCGTATCCCAAAAGGCGAGGGGTTGCAAGTCCGGCTTCGGAAGATAACCGTGGAACACGACAAACTGCTCGCTCCGCAGGTACTCCTCGATGTCGTTTTTGACTCTTTCCAGGGGTTGATTCATTCGCGTTGCGCCTGCACCAGGATGTCGTAACGGTCGGCCAGCTCCCGAGCGGCTGGGGTCACGATGGTGCGCGGCCCGATGTAGATCTTGCGGGAGGCGCGGATGGCTTCGCGCACATCGTTCTCACAAACGAAATCCGAGATCTGGATCTCCGGGGCCGCCGGTTTCGGAGCAACGGCAGCGGGCGTGGACTCGCAGGTCGCCGTGGGACAACTTGCCGCCGCGGTTGGGGCCGGCGCCGCCTTGGCCGCGCGGGAAGCCAGGAAGCGGTCTACAATTTCAGCCGCGCTCACCGCCGGCGCTGAGGGTTGGCCGGTTCCCGCCGGCAACCGGATGTTCCGTTCCGCCAGGTAGCGCTCTACGGCCGCGGCGATCAGATCACGCTCGGGCAAGGCCGCCGCTTCGCCCGCCGGAGGAACCCGGAATGCATCCTCCGGACGCCGCACCCAGTAGGCCAGCCGTTTGATGTTGATCAAATGCAGCGGCCCCACGTTGTCGCCGGTGCTGTTGCCGCCCGCCGCGCCGCAGCCCAGCGTCATCGAGGGCAGCAGATTGGTGGTGATCCCCACCGAGCCCTGCGGCGCCTGCGTGTTCACCAGCACCCGCATCGCCGGCATCCGCCGCGCGAACTCGCGGATCCGCGCGTCGTCTTTGGAAAAGATCACGCAGGTGTGCCCCAGCCCGCCGAAATGCAGAATCGCATCGCAAGCCTGCATTCCCGCCTCGAAGTCCCGCACGAACAGCAGCGCCAGCACCGGGGAGAGCTTCTCGGCCGAAAGCGGATGCTCGCGTCCCACTCCCTGGATCTCCACCGCCAGAATCGAAGTGTCCGCTGGGACCCGGAACCCCGCCATCTCGGCGATCTTGGTGGGCGCCTGACCCACGCACTTGGCGCTGATCCCGCCGCTCGGCGAAATCAATACCTTGGCCACCGACTCGCGCTCCTGATCGTTGCATAAGTAGGCGCGGTTGGCCTTGAGCGCCGCCAGCACCTCGCTTCTCAGCCGCTCCTCGGCCACCAGCGTCTGCTCGCTCGAGCACACCGTGCCGTAGTCGAAGGATTTGCCCTCAACCACCATCCGCACCGACTCGGCCACATCCGCGCTCGCCTCCAGCAGCACCGGCACGTTGCCCGGCCCCACGCCGAACGCCGGCTTGCCGCTTGAGTACGCCGCCCGCACCATCCCCGAGCCGCCCGTGGCCAGGATCACCGCCGTCCGCTCGTGGCGCATCAGCGCTTGCGTGGCCTCCAGCGTCGGCTGCGTCAGGCACTGCACGATCCCTTCCGGCGCTCCCGCGCTCACCGCCGCCCGGTGCATCAGCTCCGCCGTTTCATAGGTGCACTTCTTGGCGTTTGGATGCGGGCTGATGACGATGGCGTTGCCCGCCTTGAGCGAAATGATCGCCTTGTAAATCACCGTCGAGGTCGGGTTCGTCGTGGGCACGATCGCCGCCACCACTCCCATCGGCACTCCGTACTCGACGATCCGTTCCTCCCGCAGCTCCCGCAGCAGCCCCACCGTCTTCATGTCCCGGATCTTTTTGGGGAGCCACTCGGCGCACAGCAGATTCTTGCCCGTCTTATCTTCGACGTTCCCGTAGGTCGTCTCCTCGACCGCCATTTCCGCCAGCCGCCTCGCTTCCCGGCGGCCTGCGGCGGCCATGGCCTCCACAACAGCGTCAATCTGTTCCTGCGTGAAGTTCCGGTAGGTGAGCCAGGCTTGGTACGCCCTTTCGACTTTGGCGCGGACTTCCTCCAGCGCCGCGGGATCACTTTGGTTTGGCATGGCTGTCTACGCTCTCTCTCCGGCGCTGCCGCCGGAGGGGCCTGCTACGAGCTGCGCTCCGTCTACTTCTTGCCTTTGGGACTGACCGGCAGCACCTTTTCGACTTCCTCGTGCGGGTTCGGAATCACGTGCACCGCGACCAGCTCGCCCACCCGGCGCGCCGCCGCCGCGCCGGCGTCCGTAGCCGCCTTCACCGCGCCCACGTCCCCGCGCACGGAAACCATGACGTATCCCGCGCCGACGTATTCCTTGCCCGTCAACACCACGTTGGCGGTCTTGACCATGGCGTCGGCCGCCTCGATCGCGCCTGTCAATCCCTTGGTCTCGATCATCCCCAGGGCTTCCATCGTTCCTCCTGCACTCGCCGCACTCCGGCGATCCTCCAACTTATCACAGCCGCCCGCTTCACACAATGACGCTTCCTGACGCTTGCGCCGTGCTCCCGCCAGACTGAATGCACAACCCGGCCGCAGCGGCGCTCGGCCGGAGCGCCCGCACCGCTCCGCGTCACAAGGCGCTGCCCAGCCCCATTGTTACGGCTTGGCTGCCGCAAAGGGCCCAGCTTCCCACTGTACCCGGCGGCGCGGGCCGGTCCGCCGAAACGGCCACCCGTTCTGTCCTGAATGCATGGAAGGAAGGCGCTTTTGCGAGCCTCTCTTGCCCCGGGCTAAGCCGTGGGCTGCCGCGCCAGCGGCAGGCAGACGCCGGCAATCACGCCCGGGTCATCGCCGACGGCCCTCGGCGACCCGGGCCTTGTGGTCAACCCTGGGTAACCTCGTGGTTGTGCAGGAAGTCTTTGCAATGTGTACCCTGAAAGGTGGCGTCTGCCAAGACGCGCAACTTTTCAATCCGGAAGGAGGAATTGGCGATGCAAAAGCGTACGGTATGGTTAATGGTGTTCGCTCTTCTGGTGACCGCAGCCGCGGCTCTGGCTGCCGACATCAGCGGCAAGTGGGTGGCGCAGATCCCCGGCCGGCAGGGCACTACCATGGAAACCACCTTTAACTTTAAGGTGGAGGGTGGCAAGCTTACCGGCACGGTGTCTTCCCCCCGCGGCGAACAGCAGATCTCCGACGGCAAGGTCAGCGGCGACGAAGTGTCGTTCGTCACTGTGGTTTCCTTTGGCGGCGGCGAGTTTAAGTGGGTCTATAAGGGCAAGATCGCCGGCGATGAGATCAAGTTCACCCGCTCGATCGAAGGCGGCGGCGATTTCGGCGGCCGCGGCGCGCCCCAACCCATGGAGTTCGTCGCCAAGCGGGCCAAGTGACGGCGCTTCCGCTTGCGTCGGCCGGAGCGAGGCCAAGTTCACGGCATAAGAGTTCAAGGAAGGAGGTTTGACTCAAAATGAAGAAACAGATTGCGGTTGCAGCGGCGGTCCTCGCCGCCTGCGCGTTTCTGGCTTTGGCTGCCGACATCAGCGGCAAGTGGGTGGCCCAGGTGCCCGGACGTCAGGGCGCCACGCAGGAGCTGACCTTCACCTTCAAGGTGGAAGGCGGCAAGCTTACCGGCACGGTCAGCTCCCAGCGGGGGGACCAGCAGATCAGCGAGGGCACAATCAGCGGCGACACGGTCTCCTTCGTGGTCGTGCGGCAAGGCGGCCAGGGTCAGATCAAGGAGCTGTACAAGGGCACGATCTCGGGCAACGAGATCAAGTTCACCCGCACCCGCGAGGGTGGCATGGCTGGCCGGGGCGGTGGGCCGGTCGAGTTCATCGCCAAGCGCGCCTCCTGATCTCGATAGGCCTGGCCTAAACCAGAAAATGGCCGCTCGCCGGATCTTCTGGGATCCGGGAGCGGTTTTTGTGTCTTCAGGCCCCGCAAACCCTCCAGGGCCTCCGCCCGCCGCCGCAATTTTTGGGTACTTCCCGGGCCTCCGCCGTCGTCTTTTCTAACACCGAATCTTTCGGAACAAGGAGAAATGCAGAGTGAGAATTCACGCAGTTGCAGTGTTCGCGTTGTTGTTGGTTTTGGCGTTTGCCGCCGCAGCGGCCGACGTCAACGGCAAATGGGTCGGCCAGATGCCCGGCCGCGATGGAGGGACCATCGAGCAGACCTTCCTGTTAAAAAACGAAGGCGGAAAGATCACCGGAACCATGTCCATGGAGTTCGGCGGCCAGACCATGGAACAGAAAATCGTGGACGGAAAACTGGAGGGAGACAACATCTCCTTCACCACGGTGGCTGAGTTCAACGGAAACGAGTTCCGCATGAACTACAAGGGAACGGTTGCCGGCAATCAGATGAAGCTCACCCGCACCCGCGAGGGCGGCGGCATGGGCGGCGGAGGCGGCCGCGGCGGCCCGCAGGAGATCGTCCTGAAGAAGGTGAACTGAAGTTCCGCGCAGCGGGCTCTCCTCGGATCCGCAGCCGGGGATGAATCACACCCAGGGGGAGACCGTTTGACAGGCATGGATGAATTCCTGTTCAGAAACGGTTCCCCCTGTAATTTGAGCTCCTCGGGCGGCGTCTTATCCGCTGGATTGTTTTCACTCGTGAAGGAGGAAACTTTGTGAAGACTCGTACGTTGCTAATGTGCCTGCTCGTGCTGGCCGTAGCCGGGGCAGCCTGGGCGGCCGACATCAGCGGCAAGTGGATTTCCGAGATGCCCGGCCGCGACGGCGGCACCGTCACGACCACCTACAACTTCAAGGTCAGCGGCAACACCCTCACCGGGACGATTTCGTCCCAGCGGGGCGATCAAGAGATCTCCGAGGGCAAGATCAACGGCGACGAAATCAGCTTCGTTACTGTTCGGGAAGGCCCCAACGGGCAGATCAAGATCACCTACAAGGGCAAGGTGAGCGGCAATGAGATCCGCCTGACCCGGCAGTTCCCCGAGGGGATGATGGGCGGACGCGGCGGCGGCGGTGGTGCCGGCGGCGGGCGCGGCCCTCAGGAGATCGTCCTGAAGCGCGCCAACTGACGCCATCCCAAAGCGGTACGGAAGTCCTCTGCAAGGGAGCCGGAGCCATCGCCGGCTCCCCGCATTTTTAGCGCTGTTCAACGGGCCGGATCTCGATTCGCCGCAATTCCAGCATGCCTTCGATGCGCGTGGTTCCCAGCGCGCGCTCGTAGACGAGAACCAGGCGCGCCCCCTGTTGGCCGGGCGGCGCGGTGAACTCGAACTCCTCCTCGGCCCAATCCTCCTGCGAAAGATCCGGCCCCCGAGCCCACCAGTCTCGGCCCGCCAGCGGACCCACCGCCCAACGAAGGCCGGTCCCCGGACCGATGCCGCGGGTTCTGTACGAATACCGCACGCGGTAGCGGCGGCCGTCCTCCACGCGAATCGCCTGGGCGGCGAGTTCACAGCTCTGCGGCTGGGCGCCGGAGAATTCCAGTGTGAGGCCCGGCGGCCGGCCCGGTCCGCGCACCGCCACCCCGGCCAGCCGCGAAACTCTCCAGTCGAAGCCCCCAGGAACAGGCTCCTGGCTAAAGTCCCAGTTGGTCACAAGGTTGCCTCGCTCTGCCGCCAGCGGAAGATAAGGGACCAGGTTTCTGGACGCAAGCAGGTTCCACAGCTCCGCCGCCTCGCCCACCCGGCCTGCGGCGAGCAGGCGGTCGCAGGCGTAGAGTACGGCTGCCCGCTGCGGGGGGCCGGCTAGACGCGCCAGAGCCTCAGCCGCACCCCGGGCAGCCTCCAGGCGCTCCGTTCGCAGCAAGTAGTTCAGGTATTGGGACAGGACCGCGGGATCGGCCGGAATGGCTTTGGCCAGGATCTCTCCGGCATCCCCGGACATGCGCCAGCACAGCTCGAACAGCGCGCTTTGGTCGTACGGCCCCATCTCGGCCGCCCGCCGCGCCCAGAGCCAAAACTGCTCGCGTTTGCCCGCGCGGAAATAGAAGTTCGCCAATGTCCAGCGGGGCAAATAGCTGCGGTCCCGGCGGAAGGCCTCCAGCAGCAGCCGCTCAGCCTCGGCCGGCCGGCCGGCCAGCTCTGCTTCTAAGGCCAATTCGATCCATCCTCTTGCGTAGTAAGGGTTTAACTCTACTGCCCGGACGATGGTGGCGGATGGTTCGCCTTCCGCTTTTCGGGCAAAGTACTCGGCTTTGCCGGGTGCCAGGCGCCGCGCCTTCTCGACTGCGTCCCGATCGCCTTTGGAAAACAGAAGATCTGCATAACCCAACCGAAGCGTCCAGGCCGCCGCGGCGCACAACAAGACTACCCCGGCAAGAGCCGCTGACCAGCGCACAAGCACAGATCGGCCGGCGATGTCCCTTCCTTCAGGCGCCGGTCCCTTTGTTGCCATCGGAACCCCCATCTTCAGAGGTATACCTTACCATCTCATGTTTTCCAGTCAATCCGCCGATCAGGGAGTTGAGCGCGGTCATCTCCGCGCAGAGACATTCACGGGAGAAGGAGCGATGAGACGTACGACGAAAGTTCTGTTATGGGCGGGGCTATCAGTGACCGCGGCGGGGTTGGTTTTGGCGGCAAACGTGATCGGTGTCGCCAGCGGCGCGGCCGCGTTTCTGGTGGACCGCGCTCAAGTTCAAGGAAACGCCACCATCATCGAGGGGGCCGTCGTGGAGACACGGTCGAGCTCGTCGCGGCTGCTGCTGAACAACGGGGTTCGGCTCCAACTGGAACCACAGAGCCGCGCCAAGGTCTTTGCCGAGCGCGTGATTCTGGAGCAAGGCGCTGGGCGGTTGACTCAGGCGGGGCCCGCGGCCCTGGTGGCCAAGGGGCTGCAAGTCGCTCCAAATGAGAAAGATGCGCAGATCCATGTGGCCCTGAATCCGCAAGGGGCGGTGCGTGTGACCGCCTTGCAGGGCGCTGCGAAGGTGACCACCGCCGAAGGCTTAGTGTTGGCTCGAGTGAACGCCGGCAGCACGCTAGCCTTTGAACCGCAGGCAGCCACCGCCGCGCCGCCCTATCAAGTGGAAGGATGTCTGTCGGCAGGCGCGGACGGTTTCCTTTTGAAGGACGCGACTACAAACGTTTTGTTTGATTTGCGGGGAGAAAACCTGGCCCAGTACGCGGGCCGCTACGTGCAGGTGACGGCCAGTCAGTGGCCCAACGCTCAGCCGGCCGGCGGCGCTTCACAAGTCCTGCGTGTGGTTCAGATCAAGGTGCTCCCCATGGGTTGCCCCGCTCCTTCCAGCCGGGACAACCAGCCCTCAAAAGGCACCCCCACAAGCCACCGGGCTTCCGGCCGGACCAAAGCCATCGTCGCCGGGGTGGCCATCGCCGGAGGAGTGGCGGCCGCAACTGTCGGTCTAACCGGTGACGAAGAACAACCCCCAACGATCAGCCGCTGACCTGCGGCCCACCACAGCGGTCGCCCGAGGCGTCGCGGCGCGTCTCGGGCGGCCGTCCTTGGCTTAGACCTCCCTCGTCTCCCGAGAGCCGGCAAATCCCTCCGCCACCTGTACCGGTTGGCCGAGGCCCCCAAAAGATACCCCCTGCCTATGGTATACTTTTCACCAGTTGCTCCGCGGACCAGGCGGAGGGGGTGCTCGTTGCACACCCAGCCAGACTTGACCACAAAGGAACATCCGAGAAGAAGCCGTTACTGGTCAAAATTGGAAAAATCGCGATGACAAGAACGTTCTTCAAAAGCTGTCTCGTTGTGGTGGGGCTGCTCGCCGTACAGGCGCCCACGAGTCCCGGCGAGCAGATCGAGTTCCCTTGCTACCGCAACGATCCCAGGGTTGCCGTATTAAGGGAGTTCTTTGAGGCGTTGAATTCTCCGGCCAGCCCTCTGGCTGAGGATTTTCTCTACGCCGCTGACCGCCACGGTCTCGACTGGAGGCTGCTGCCCAGCATTGCGATCTTGGAATCGGGCGCTGGGCGGGAATACGCGAACAACAATATTTTCGGCTGGGACTCCTGCCGGACAGGCTTCGATTCCGTGCGCGCCGGCATCCACTACGTGGCTTCCCGGCTGGCAGGCTCCAACCTTTACAAAGACAAAGACTTAGACGAAAAGCTCGCTCTCTATAACCCGAACTCGGAATACCCCTCCCGGGTCAAGTGGCTCATGGAGCGCCTCGAGGCGCGGCTCCAATCCGCCACAGTCCCGCCTCAGCCGGCCAGGGACTATTCGAGCATCCTCACTCCAAAGAAGAGCCCGGCGAAAATGATGAGCGAGAGCACGACAACCGCGAGGATCTCGATAACCCGCTCCCTGGTTGTCTTCTGGCTCTTGACGTCCGCCTTCATCTGATCATCAAGGCTTTCAAACATGGTCCCTGGTCCTCCCTTCCATTCTGGAAGTACGACTTAAAATTAGACCGCATATGAGACCTGGCTCTATTGTACGCGCAAATCGGTCCTCGTGGGCAAGAAATCTTGAGACCGTCTACTCTGTTTTGAACAGCAAGGCCCCTCGGGCCTAGTCCTGGCCGGCCAGTCCTGCGCGTTCCAGTTTCCGGTATAGGGTTTTGCGTTCAATGCCCAAGATGCGGGCGGCGCGGCTCTTATTGCCCCCCGTTGCCGCCAGCACCTTGCGGATCTGGTCCATTTCAGCATCGGCCAGGGTCTCGACCGCGTGCTCGCGGGGTTCGGTCGCCCGGAGGGCGTCCCGCACCGCGGCCTGGTCGATGCGAGCATCCGGGGCCAGGATCACCAGCCTTTCCATCAGGTGCTGAAGCTGGCGCACATTGCCCGGCCAAGTGTACTCGTTGAGGGCTTCCAGGCCCGAGTCGGTCAGCCGGGCTTGCCGCCCGTAGCGCTGGTTGTATTTCTTGACAAAGTAATGGGCCAACAGCGCGACGTCCCCCTTGCGCTCGCGCAGCGGGGGAAGTATGACCCGGACCACGTTGACCCGGAACCAGAGATCCTCCCGGAACTTGCCTTGTTCGACGAGCCTTTGCAGGTCGCGGTTGGTGGCGGCGATGACCCGCACGTCGACCGGCCGGGATCTGGCGGAACCCAGGGGGCGGATCTCCCGCTCCTGAAGGAAGCGCAGGAGCTTGAGCTGGAAATTCAACTCGATGTCGCCGATTTCGTCCAGAAAAACCGTGCCGTGGTTGGCGGCTTCGAAGATTCCCATCCGATCCCGGTCGGCTCCCGTATAGGCTCCCTTGACGGCGCCGAACAGCTCGCTTTCGAGCAAGGTGGGGGCGATGGAGGCGCAATCCACGGGCAGAAACGGGTGCTGGGCGCGGGGGCTGTTGCGATGCACCATGCGGGCGAACAGTTCTTTGCCCGTGCCGGTTTCACCCTCGACCAGGATCGTGGCGTCGGTGGACGCTACGCGCGAAACGATCTTGTAAATCTCCACCATCTGGGGAGAGCTGCCGATCATTTCCGACTCAGGCAGATCTTCTTCCTCGGCGGTGTCCTCCATGCCTTGGCCGGAGAGACTCTCCTCGGCGCGCTTCACGGCCTTCAGCAGCGTGTCCAATTCGAAGGGCTTGGCGATGTAGTCAAAGGCCCCGCCCTGGGTCGCGGCCATGACCGTCTCCATCGTTCCCCGGGCCGTCATGAGGATGACGGCGCAATCTGGGTTCTGGCGGCGCGCGGCGGCAAGCACATCCAGACCGGTCCGCTCGTCCAGATAAATATCGCTGATGACGATGGGAAACTCAGACTCACCGAGGCGGCGGATCGCCTCGGCGGTCGAGGAAACGGCTTCCACCTCATAGCCTTCCAATTCGAGGAAGGTCTTAATCGTGGTCCGCACGCCTGCGTCGTCTTCGACAACTAGTAACCGTTGCATCCGTCCTTGCTGCTCTCGTCCGGAGGACCCGGAAACACTAGAGTAAAGCATGAGCCCTGCCCTGGGGCGCTGGCCACCTCCACGGAGCCTCGATGATGCAACAGGATCTCGCGCACAAGGGAGAGCCCAATGCCGGCGCCGGCCACGCCGGAGGCCACCGCCCGCTCGGTGCGGTAAAACTTGCGGAACAGGCCTTTCATTTCTTTCGCGTCCATCCCGATGCCCTGGTCGCGGACCGAAAGGCGAATGGCCCCATTGGACCGGGCTGCCTGGACTGTCACCTCCGAACCTGCCGGCGAGTATTTTATGGCGTTGGTGAGCAGGTTGTAGAGCGCGTACTCGAGGAGTTCCCGGTCTCCGGACAGAACCAGGCCTTCGTTGGGGACCGAGATCACGCGGATGTTCTTCTGCTCGGCCAGTGGCTGCACCCGGGCAAGACACGTCTCCACCAGTTCGGCCACCGGAACCGGTTCGGCTCTGAGTTGGACTTGGCCCGAGCTGAGCCGCTCGACGTTCAGGAAAGTCTCCACCATCTTGGCGAGGCGCTTGGACTCGGAATGGATCAGCCCGGCGATCTGTTTACGCTTATCCTCGGCCAGATTGTAGCGGCTCATCAGCTCGCTGGAACCTTGAATGGCGGTCAGCGGGGTCCGCATCTCGTGGGTCACAAAGTGGACGGCCTGCTGGTAGCGGGTCTTCTCGGCTTCGGCGCGCCGCAGCCGGCGGCGGGCGGAAAAGTATTGATAGCTGGAAGCGCCGCCTACCGAAAACCACGCGGCTAACACCGGCGAAGTGAAGGGGAACACAATGCCGGAGCGGTAGAAGGCGTAAGGGAGGACATGAGCCATCGCGACGATGGCTGCGCCTGCGGTGTAGGCTGCGGCGCCCGTAAGGCGGTGGAAAGCCAGGCCGGCCAGAACCACCAGCGCCAGCGACACCAGCACGGAATCAAGCTCTCCGGCTCGCCGCAGGAAGACTCCCTGGGCCAAGGTTTCATAAATGCTGGCGTGGATCTCCACGCCCGGCATCGGCTGGGCCGAGCCGAAGGGAGTGACCAGACGGTCGCGGGCCGCGGACTGAGCGGTGACGCCGATGAAAACCGTCTTGCCTGCCAATGGTTGGGCGGCGCGAGGGTCTTGTAAGAGGGACTTCGCGGATATCCTGGGCAGCGAAGGCTCGCCCCTGGGCCCCGGCGGAAGGAAACGAATGAAAATCGAGCGCGCCTCCGCGCGGGCCGCGGGGATGCGGAAAGATCCCACCGTGAGATCGGCAGGCGTCTCCAGCGGCGGGCCCAGACCGCGGCTGACCCGGTACGCCTCCAGGGCCAGCGCCCAGCGGCGCTCGCGCCCGGCGATCTTCTCTAGCGGCGCCTGGCGCGCAACGCCGTCCAAGGGATCGGGCTCAGCATGGACGTGGCCGACCGCGGCGGCGCAGCGCCGGAACCGCGGCAGCGGGTCCTGCCAGCCGGAAGCGTCTGGCATCATCTCAGAGGCCAAGATCAGGTTTGGAGTCCGGCACAACGCCGACTCCAGGCGCGCATCCGCGGCGGGGTCTCCGTTATCGGCGAGAGTGACGTCGACCGCCACCGCTTGCGGCTTCACGGCAGCCAGCGCTTGAAGAATCTCGGCCAGCTGAACCCGCAACCCCTGGATGCCGTGGGCGGGGGGCAGCAGAGAAGCTTCGTCGATGGCGACAATCGCCGATTCCGGCTGGTACTGCGGGGGCCGCAAGCGGGTCAGAAAGTCATACAGATCGCCGTCCACCTGCCTGCCCAGCGCAGAGTAGCCGCCGGCCAGGGCCAACAAGAAACACCCCAACAAGAGCCCGGTGTAAACGGTCAAAGGATTGCGGCGCAAGTTCATAGCGCGGGGCCGCCCGCCTGGCGAAGCTGCCTCCGCCGGCGGCATCCGTCTAGAGTATAGCCGAGCGGCGGACATTTCGATGCCCATCATTCCTGGGGAAGCGGCAACGCCCGTGGGGGCCGGTGGGCAGAATCTGGACATGGTGCGGGCGCAAGTCGGGAGGCCTGCTCCACCGGAGGCTTACACGCCGGTCTGCCCCGCCAAAAGACGCGGCGAGGTAAAGCCGGTAGGCAAAAGGGGGCGTGGAGAGGAGCGCATTGTCAGCAACAGCTTTGCTAAAATGTGCTCCAAGCCTGCTCTTACTGGGTGAGAGGGGCGAAACTTCAAGTCAAAGGGGATGAATTCCATGAGAAGGAACTTGCGTTCAACAGTATACGCGTTGTTAGCTGTAGGGTTGTTGGCGCCTTCGCTCGAGGCGCAAAGGGGGTTGCCGGAGGGCAGAACGGTTGCTCCTCCGGCGGGAGTTGGGATTGGTCTTGGCGGCAAAAAGTATCTGCGCGCATATGCGACGCCGGATCCAGGGGGGCCCACGGTGCATTGCGAGGGGGACGGGATCGATTGCGTCGTCGATGTCCGCCTCTTGCAGCCGTCGCGGCTCACGCCCTCGCACGACGCGGCGCTGCAACAGGCCACGCTGGAAGCGAACCGGATCCTGGAACAGGTTCAGCGAAGCGCTCCGGCCGGCAAGGCCCTTTGTTTGTACCGCAGTATTCACGGTCCCGTGCTGATCTGGAGGCAGGTCGGCGGCCGCCAAGCGGCTGCCGGGGAAGCCGCCCGGTTGCCGGCGGGCGCGGTTAGCGAGCCGGCCGCCATGGCCAACTTGCTGGGGATCCAGCCTTCAAGCCAGCGTCAAATCGCCGGCGGGAATCGGAAGGCGGAACTGATCTGGGATGACAGCCTGAAGCACTATGTATGGTCTTGCCCGAATCCAGGCACCGACTGCGTGATTCACGGGGCATTGGCGAGCGCAACGGCGCGCACGGTGTTTGACGCCACCCTCGCCCAGGCCACGGAGCAGCTCAACAGCCTGTTTCAGCGGGTGGCCGCCCGGCCGCCGAGGCCGGGGATGCGGCTTTGTCTGCTGATGCTGCCCGCAGGCCCGGTGCTGGCTTGGACCATGGACGAAACAGCCTCTCCAGCGGCGCGGCAACAACGGATCGACGCCAGTCATCCGGAATTTGAAAAGCTCTCTCGGGCAGCGCTAGGCCTCTAGGCGCCTGTCCCGGAGGCCCAACACGAGCAGCTCGAGCCGGGACCTCAGCCCGCCTCAGCTCCGCTTGTACTGCTGGAGCATCTGCTTGAGCTGCTCGATCTCCCGGCGCAACCGGCGGTCGCGGCCCGCCAGCAGGGCGACGTAGACGAAAAGGATCAGCCACGCGACGGTCAGGCCGTAGACCAGAAACGTGAAATTGGCGGAAGACAATGTGGTTTCCTCCTCCTATAAGGCGTGGGCCTCGCGGCGCAAGGCGTCGATCTCACTCCGCGCCCGCTCCTGGCGCAGCCGCACGGCGCTGAGCACGGCGAACAACAGCAACAGCGGGACCCAGTTGGCGAACATCATTTTGTACATGGCCGGGTCCATGGAGCCTCCGCCGCGGAAGACGGGTTGGGGGTGCTGGGTGCGCCACCACTGGATCGAGAACCAGACGATAGGCACGTCGATGAAGGCGAAGATGGAGAACACGGCCGAAAACTTGGCCCTCTGCGCCGGCTCTTCCACCGCGCGGCGGAGCATCAGGTAACCCGCATAGAGCAAGGCGCAGACCAGCATGGAGGTCAGCCGCGCGTCCCAGGTCCACCAGATGCCCCAGATGATCCTTCCCCAGATCATCCCGGTGATGAGGTTCACAATGGAAAACACCAGGCCTACCTCGGTGACCGACACCGCCAGGGCGTCAAACCAGAGGTTTCGTTTGACCAGATACGCCACGCTGGCGAGCGCGGCCAGCAGGAAACCCAGGAACGCCGACCAGGCCGCCGGAACGTGGAAGAAGATGATGCGGTAGATGGCGCCCTGCTCGGCCTCATCCGGCAGCACCAGCAGGATCACCGAAAGGTTGGCGAGCACCAGCCAGGCGGCCAACAAACACGCTGCATAGAGAAGTTTGTCTTTCACGGATCACCCCATAAGGACCGTTTCAACCAGTCCCAGAGCCAGCGCGGTGAAGATGATGTCGAACCCGATGAGCAATTTTAGCCAGTTCGTGAGTTCCGCCGCCAGCGGCTGGCCCGCCAGAAGCCCGGTCGTGAGCTGAATGGCGGCCATGAGCGCCGGAATCAGCAACGGATAGACCAGCGTGGGCAGCATCAGCTCGCGCAGCCGCAGATTGACGGTGAGGGCGCTGAAGACCGTGCCCACAACCGTGATCCCCCACGTTCCCAGTATCAGCGTCAAAAGCAGCGGCCAGAAGCGGTGAACCCAGCGCACATTGTAAAAGATGCCGAACACCGGCAGGCAGATCAACTCCACGGCCACGAGCAGGGCCATGTTCGCCAGGCATTTGCCGGTGAACAGGGCCGCGCCGCTGACCGGCGAGGCCACCAGGGCATCCAGGCAATCGTTGGTCAGCTCCCGCGCGAAGCTGCGGTTGAGGATGAGCGCGCCGGCGAAGGCGAAGACCAGCCACAGAAGGCCGCCGGAGATCTCGCGGGTTTGTTCGGCGGTGGGGTCGAAGGCGAAGCTGAACAGAAGCAGAATGACCAGCGCAAACGACAGCGAAGCGTTCAACGCCTCCTTGGTCCGCAGCTCGGCCCGCAGGTCCTTGGCCGCGATTTGGAAGGCGTGGCGAAAGAAGCTCATTGGGTCACGCCTCGCCATAGGTGCGGTACAGCCAGCCTGGGTCTTCCAGCATGATGGGGGTGCGCTCGCCGGCGTAGGCGAGAGCGCCGCGCTGGATCAGGGCCACATGGGTGGCCAGCTCGAGCGCCTCGCGCAATTGGTGGGTGGAGAGGATGACGGTGCGGTTTTGGGAGCGGGCTTCGGCGAGCAGGCTTTGAAGGACAACAATGGCCCGGTCATCCAGCGCCGTGAAGGGCTCGTCAAGGAGCAAGACGCCGGGGTTGTGTAGGAAAGCGCGGGCAACGGCCAGCCGCTGGCGCATGCCGCGCGAGAACTCGCGCACCAAGCCATCCTTCACGCGGTCCAGGCCGGTGCGCTCTAGCCATTCCAGGGCCGCGCGGTGCGGGTCGGCCAGGCCGTACAAACCCGCAAAGAGCCGCAAGTTTTCATAGGCGGAGAACTCCTCATAGACCGCGATGCCATGGCCGAGAATGCCGATGTTGCGGCGCGCCCGGGGGTCGCGGACGGCCAGCCCGGCAATGGACACGGTCCCCCGGCTCGGCTGGCTCAGGCCGGCCAGGATCCGAAGCAGGGTGGTTTTGCCCGCGCCGTTGCGGCCGAGCAAGGCGAGGCAGGCGCCAGAGGCCACGGTCAAGGAGATGTTCTTGAGCGCCGGGTAGTCCCCGTAATACTTCCAGACGCCCGCCGCCGATACAGCCGTCATGTTGTTCGCGGGCTACCCCCCGTTGCTGCACCCTGCATGCTTCTCCCAATGTAACAGACGGCAGCTCGCGCAGGAGGAGTCCGGCACGCGATTCTGTGTGCCCGCGCGCCCGCCGGCACGGCGAGCTTGGCGGCGCGCTTTGAGGTGGAGCACGCACTCTTGCGTGCCACGCCGCCCTGAGGTGGAGCAAGCAGTCTTGCTTGCCACGCCGCCAGTCTTGGCGGCGGTCGGCGTTGGGAAATCCTGGATCGCTCGGGAGTGTGTGGCTCTGCCGCCGCGCCCGCTGACATGGCAAGCTTGGCGCGCGCTTTGAGGTGGAGCAAGCAGTCTTGCTTGCCACGCCGCCCTGAGGTGGAGCACGCAGTCTTGCGGGCCACGCCGCCAGTCTTGGCGGCGGTCGGCGTTGGGAAATCCTGGATCGCTCGGGAGTGTGTAGCTCCGCCCGCGCGCCCGCCGGCACGGCGAGCTTGGCGGGGGCCCTTTAAGGTGGAGCAAGCAGTCTTGCTTGCCACGCCGCCCTGAGGTGGAGCAAGCAGTCTTGCTTGCCACGCCGCCCTGAGGTGGAGCAAGCAGTCTTGCTTGCCACGCCGCCAGTCTTGGCGGCGGATGGCGTTGGAACTCCCGGATCGCTCGGGAGTGTGTAGCTCTGCCGGTGCGCCCGCCGGCATGGCGAGCTTGGCGGCGCGCTTTGAGGTGGAGCACGCAGTCTTGCGTGCCACGCCGCCAGTCTTGGCGGCGGATGGCGTTTGAAACTCCCGGATCGCTCGGGAGTGTGTAGCTCTGCCGCCGCGCCCGCCGGCATGGCAAGCTTGGCGGCTTACTCCACGATGGGCGTAGGGCGCTTCTTCGAGAGGCACGGAGTAGTGGGGCTTGTTGGCCGAGGAAGCCCGGAGTAGGATAAAGTCATGTTGACGGCTTACCTTGAAGCCGCAATGCGCCGGGCGCATTACGAGCTGCTCGAAGATGAGCAGGACTATTACGGTGAAATCCCGGACTGCCAGGGAGTCTGGGCGCGGGGCAGGACGCTGGAGGAATGCCGCGAGGAATTGCGTTCCGCGCTCGAAGACTGGCTTCTGTTCCGGCTTTCGCGACAACTGCCGGTTCCTCCCATCGGGGAAATCGACCTTTCCGTGCGGGAAGTGGCCTGATGCCTCCTTTCGGACCCGTCAGCCGCAGGGAGCGGATCGCGGCGCTGCGGGCTCTAGGTTTCTCCGGGCCGCCCCGGTGCGGGCGTCACGAATTCATGCAGCGCGGGGAGGTAACTGTGGTTCTTCCCAATCCCCACGAAGTAGACATCGGGGCTGGTCTGCTTAGGCGGATTCTGCGCCAGGCGGGAGTGCGCAAGCAGGAGTGGGAAGAAGTGTAGCATCCAGAGGAGCCAACGGGCGGCTCGGGAGCGGGGGGCGCATAGCGTTGGATGAAGAAGACGCTGTCGCCGACTCCCGGGAAAACTGCCGAAGTGGCAACTTGGCGGCTTGCGCTGCGCGGGCAGTCAGGGAGTGGAAGTGGGCCAGCCGTGCGCCAGCAGCCGCGTGGCGGCCTCGGCCGTGAGTGGCTCCCCCCAGAGATAGCCTTGGAAGCGGTCGCAGCCGGCTGCCTTCAATGCTTCGAAATGGTCGCGCGTTTCCACGCCTTCGGCGACCACCTTCAGCCCCAATCCGTGAGCCAGGGCGATTATGGCTTCCACCAGCGGCATGGCGCTGGGACGCGCGCCGCCGCCCTGTAGGAACGACTGATCCATTTTGAGGATGTCAACCGGCAGACGCCGCAGGTAGCTGAGCGAGGAGTAGCCGGTTCCGAAGTCGTCGATGGCGATCGAGACGCCGAGCGCCCGGAGGCGCTCCATCTGACGGGCGGATTCGTCGAGGCGCCGCAGAACGACGTTCTCGGTGAGCTCCAGCTCCAGTAGGGTGGGATCCAGACCCGAAGCGGACAAGGCTTGGGCTACGGTCTCTACAAAGTCTTGGCGGGCGAACTGAACCGCCGAGATGTTGACGGCGACGGCGGCGCGCGGGAGTCCCTGGCTCTGCCAGCGGGCGCACTGGCGGCAGGCCTCTTGGATGGCCCAGGCCCCGATAGGAACGATCATTCCACAATCTTCCGCAATCGGAATGAACTGGGACGGGGGCGTTAAACCCAGCGTGGGATGATCCCAAACCAGCAAAGCCTCGAAAGCGGCCAAGCGGCCGCTGCCGTCCACCTGCGGGTGGTAGAAGAACCGGAACTCGCCCTTGTCCAAAGCCTTGCGCAAGGAGTTCTCGATTTGGAGGCGATGCTGCGCGGCGGCCGCCAGCTCCGGGACGAAGAACTCAAAGGCGTTGCGGCCGCGGCTTTTGGCGCGGTACATGGCGACATCGGCGTTGCGCTGCAAGGCGGCGGCGTCGCGCCCGTCGCGCGGAAACAGGCTGACGCCGATGCTGGCGGTGACGAACAACTCCTGGCCTTCCCAGAGGAACGGTTCTTGGAAAGCTGCCAAGAGTTTCTCGGCGACCCGCGCGGCGTCGCGGGTGTCGGAGAGATCCGTTATCACCGCGGTGAATTCGTCTCCCCCCATGCGCGCCAGCAGATCGCTGCGCCGCAGGCAGCCGTGCAAGCGCTGTGCGGCCTGGACCAGGACTTGGTCCCCGGCCAGGTGCCCCAAACTGTCGTTGATTTGTTTGAACCGGTCCAGGTCGATGAACAGCACGGCCAAAGCGCGCCCGTGCCGCTGGGCTTCGGCAAGGGCCTGTTCCAGGTTGCGCTCGAAGAGACTCCGGTTAGGGAGGCCGGTCAGCGGATCGTGGGTGGCCCGATAGGCGAGGCTCTCGGTGAGCTGGCGCTGCTCGATAGCGACGACGGCCAGGCGCACCGCCGCTTCCAACACCACGCGTTCCTGCTCCGGCTCGGCGGCAGCGCCGCTGTACTCCAGCAGCAACTCTCCGAGCAAGGTTCCGCTTTGAGACTGGATGGGGACCCGGCGAAGATCCACGGCCACGGCGGGAGGCGGATTCTCGTGCGGACTGGAAGGGCGGTCCGGGCCGGCAGCCGGCAGCAGCCGGTCATCCCGCAGCACAAAGATAGAGCACCGAACGCCGCTCAACTGGCGCTCCACCAGCAGGCAAAGCTCGCGCAGGACGCTTTCCAGGGGTTCGGCGGAAGCCACCAGCTCCAGCACGCGGTTGCGGTCGCGCTCCAGCGTCTCGGCCCGCTTGCGCCCGGTAATATCGCGCGCGATTCCTTGTATGCCCGCCGGAACGCCCTGGCGAAACAGCAGGCGGGTGCTGACTTCCAGAAAGATCCGGCGGCCATCCTTGGTGCGCAGAGTCACTTCGTAGGTCGTGCGCGGGCAGCCGCCGAGCTTTTGCTGAAGCATTTCATCAGAGAGGCGCCGGGATTCCGGATCGAGCCATTCGTCGATCGGCGTGCCCAGGGCTTCCTGGCGCGAGTATCCGGTGATGCGCTCCGCGGCCTTGTTGAGGAAGGTCAGGCGCCCGTTCAGGTCGAGTGTGTAGATGACGTCGTTGGCGTCCTCGACCAGGTCGAAATAGTCGAATTCGCCTGGCTCCGCGGCTCGGGAAGGTTCGTCTGGGGAGTTCTTGATCTCAGCGGAGGTCAGATCCATCGGCCATTCATACCGCCTGCCTGGCGGGCGGAGACGAACTTCCGCCGCAGGCAGGTCTAGTACCCACACCCAATTCAACTATACGCGAATGAACAGCGTCTTAAGAGAGCTTTACGGCGATCGCCTTAGCCTGGGTGAACTGGAGCATGTAATCAGGTCCGCCGGCTTTGGAATCGGTGCCGGACATATTGAACCCGCCGAACGGATGGGCCCCGACCATCGCCCCGGTGCACTTGCGGTTGAAATAGAGGTTGCCGACGAAGAATCGCTCCTTGGCCAGAGCAATCTTGTCCGGGTTCCGGGTGTAGACGGCCCCGGTGAGGCCGTATTCGGAGTCGTTGGCCAGTTCCAGGGCGTGCTCGAAGTTGCGGGCGGGGGTGACCGCCAGCACCGGCCCGAAGATCTCCTCCTGGAAGATGCGGGCCTTGCGGTCGACGTCGGCGATGATGGCCGGCCTAAGGAAGTAGCCCTGGCTCGTATCCGCTTCTCCGCCCGTGATCCAGCGGCCTTCGCGCCGCCCGATCTCGATGTAATTTTGAATCGTTTTCAGGGCTTTCTGATTGATAACGGGCCCCATGAAGTTGTCGGGATCCTCGGCCGGTCCGACGCGGATGGCTTCTACTTTCACGCGCAGCCGCTCCAGAAACTCGTCGTACACGCTCTGATCCACGATCGCGCGCGAGCAGGCGGAGCACTTCTGGCCCTGATAGCCGTAAGCGGAGACGAGCACGCCGTCGACGGCGGCGGCCAAATCGGCCTCGGAGTCGACGATGATGGCGTCCTTGCCCCCCATTTCGGCGATGACGCGCTTGATCCAGATCTGGCCGGGCTGGGGCTTGGCGGCAAGCTCGTTGATGCGCAGCCCCACGTCGCGCGAGCCGGTGAAGCAGATGAAGCGGGTCTTGGGGTGGACGACGATGGTCTCGCCCGCCTCGGCGCCCCCGCCGGTGAGCAGGCAGAAACTCCGCTCGGGGAAACCGGCCTCGAGCAGCACCTCGGCGAACTTGGCGGCGATCGTGGGGGTGTCGCTGGAAGGCTTGATGACGGCGGTGTTGCCCGCCACCAGTGTCGCCGTCGTCATGCCCGCCAGAATGGCCAGCGGGAAGTTCCAGGGGGCGATGACCGCGCCCACGCCGAGCGGCAGGTAGACCAGCTCGTCGTACTCGCCCGGAATGTGAAGCATGGGGTGCGGTTCGGCCAGCCGCAGCATCTGGCGGGCGTAGTACTCGCAGAAGTCGATGGCTTCCGAGACGTCGGCCTCGGCTTCCGGCCAGGTCTTGCCCGCCTCAAAGACCAGCCAGGCGTTGAACTCCATCTTGCGGCGGCGGATGATCGTCGCGGCGTTGAGCAGCATGCGGCAGCGCTCGGCCGCCCGCGTCCGGCTCCACTCCGGGAAGAACCCATAAGCGGCCTCGACAGCCTGGGCAGCCAGCGCGGCGTCCGCCGCGGAGTGGATGCCGACCACCTCCGAGAAGCGGCTGGGGTTGATGGAATGGAAAGTCCGCTCGGTCTGGACCGGCTCGCCCCCGATCCAGAGGTCGTAGCGGCGGCCAAACTGGCGGCGCACCGCCTCCAGAGCAGCTTGCATCGCCTGGCGGTTGGCGGGGTCCGAGAAGTTAGCGTAGGGCTCGTTGCGGAACTCAGGCAGCGAGCCCAGCTCCAGGGCGGCTTGCGTGCTCATGTGGGCCTCCCAGGGAGGAAGCGGCGCCGGCCGGCTTAGCCGGCGACGAATTTGCGGCCGCGTTCGAGCAGCTCACCGGCTTCCTCGGCGAGCTGCCGGCCCTTCTCGTAGTACTCCTTGCCCTTCTCCAGGAGTTCCTTGCCGGTGTCGGCCAGAGCCTCCTTGCCTTCCTCGGTCTTCTTGCGCAGGTATCGGCGCGTTTGAACTCCGGATTGTGGAGCATACAGCAGGGCAATGGCTGCGCCGATGGCGGCGCCGGTCAAGAACCAGATCAGTTTCGAACCATGGTCATGGTGTGGCATAGCAACCTCCGTTCCTTTCAGTCGGCCAATCTCAGCCTCGCTCCGGCGGTTCTTGCCCAGCCAGATGGTCCGCCGGTCAGCGGCCGTAATACGCAGCGTTGCGCGCCGTAAAATGGGCCCACTTTTCCGGAAGGTCGTCTACGGGGAAGATCGCCGAGACGGGGCACACCGGCACGCAGGCCCCGCAGTCGATGCATTCCACGGGGTCGATATACAGCATTTCTTCCTTCTCGAAAGCTTCTTCGTCCTTCTTGGGGTGGATGCAGTCCACAGGGCAGGCATCCACACAGGCAGTGTCCTTGGTTCCGATGCAAGGTTCCGCTATAACGTAAGCCATTCCTTTCCCCTCTACCTCATGGTAGACCAAGCTCCGCGCGGGACGCTAGTTGCCGCCAGTAAACAACCGAGGCCGCCAGGCAGGCGGCCCCTCCCAGGGCCACCGTGGCGGGGGCGCCGAGGTGTTGGGCCAGAAAGCCGGCCAGCAGCGCGCCAAAGGGGGCCATGCCCATGATCATCATGGAGTACAGAGCCATGACGCGCCCGCGGATGCGGTCCGGCACGGTGGTCTGGATGAGGGTATTGGAACAGGCCATCTGGGTCATCAGGGAGAAGCCGGTGGGAACCAGCAGCAGGATGGAGATCTCCAGCCGGCGGCTCATCGAGAACGCCAGCAAGCTGACCCCGAAGCCCGCCGAGGCATAGCGCACCGTGCGGCCCAGGCCCCGGACGCCGGTTTTCGCTGCCACGCTGAGCGCGCCCACCAGAGCCCCCAATCCCACAGCGCCCATCAGCCAGCCCAGAGTGCGGGGCCCCCCGCCCAGCACGTCGCGCGCAAAAACAGGCAGCAGGACCACGTAGGGCGAGCCAAGGAGGCTGGAGATCCCCAGCATGAGCAGCAGAGTGCGGATGGTCTCGGCTTGCCAGGCGAAACGGAAACCTTCCAGCAGCTCCGCACCCATGCGGCCCTGACTGGCCGGAGCCGCGCTCGGCGCAAGCCGCATCATCAGCAGGCCGGCGATCACAGCCAGATAGCTGATCGCGTTGGCCAGAAAGCACCAGCCCTCGCCCGCCGAGGCCACCACCACTCCCGCCACGGCGGGGCCTAGCATGCGGGCGGTGTTGAACATGGAGGAGTTCAGCGCGATCGCATTCAGCAGGTCTTGCGGCCCGACCAGTTCGATGAACAGAGACTGGCGGGCGGGCGTGTCGAAGGCTTGCACTACTCCGCCCAGCAGGGCCAGCGTGACGATGTGCCAGACCTGCACCCGTGCCGAGAGCGTGAGGACCGCCAGGAGGAAGGCCAGAACCATGGCGGACACTTGAGTGCCGATGACCACCCGGCGGCGGTTGTAGCGGTCGGCGGCCGCGCCGCCCAGAGGCGACAGCAAGAAAATCGGGATCTGGCTGGCGAAACTCACCGTCCCGAGAAGCAGGGATGATCCCGTCAGGCGATAAACCAGCCACGACTGCGCGGCGTTCTGCATCCAGGTGCCCGTGAGCGACAGCAGTTGCCCGCCCGCGAACAGGCGAAAGTTGCGGTGGGCAAGCGCGCGGAACACTTTGGGCAGGCGTTTCTCAGGCAAAGCTCCTCCAGGCGGAAACCGCAGCGGCCGAATTTTCTTTGTCGCTTAGAACCCTGGCCCAACGCAAGCCGCAGGAAAAGTCTTACGCCTCTCTACTGCTCACCCCTGGAATCTTCGCCGCGGGCGAAGCTCTTCGTGCCGTCACGGGAACGAGTTGCCGCTGAGACCAGCACCGCCATCCCTGTTTGGTTGCATCCCTGCCGCGCTAAGGTTTGTTTTCTCCGTGTCCTCTGTGCCCTCCGTGGTTTGCTTTTCTCTGTGTCCTCCGTGTTCTCTGTGGTTTTACTTTTTGCCGCTGAGACCAGCACCGCCATCCCTGTTTGGTTGCATCCCTGCCGCGCTAAGGTTTGTTTTCTCCGTGTCCTCTGTGCCCTCCGTGGTTTGCTTTTCTCTGTGTCCTCCGTGTTCTC
>Ga0078972_1002679_pt1 | contig 57534 bp, 43 predicted proteins | sample YelNatPaOPGAMG01_FD_67568 | JGI IMG/M metagenome (GOLD analysis project Ga0078972, IMG submission 67568) | Hot spring thermophilic microbial communities from Obsidian Pool, Yellowstone National Park, USA - OP-RAMG-01 (SPADES assembly) (version 2) | ecosystem: Environmental > Aquatic > Thermal...
CACAGGCTCGGCTTCGCAGTGGTGGCCGAAGGGGTCGAAGACCAGGCTTGCGCCGACCGTCTCCGCGAGCATGGAGTTCAGATCCTTCAGGGGTTCTTCTTCCATCGCCCTTTGAGCGAAGCGGCCCTGGTAGAGGCGGCGAAGCAATCCGAGGTGGAGCGAACCAGTAGCACCTGACTGCGCCCCCTATCCAGGTCGCAGTATCAGGCGAAGCTAGATCTTGGTCAACCTTTGACGCTACCCGCCAGCAGGCCACGAACGAAGTAACGCTGCAAGGAGAAGAATACGATCATCGGGATGATGATCGTAACGAATCCACCAGCGGTCAAAAGGTCGAGGTGGCTGCCGAACGTACCGGACAGCTGCTGGAGTTGCACCGTAATAGGCTGGGCGCTGGCGCTCTTGGCGGAGAAGGTGAGGCCGATCAGCAAGTCGTTCCAGACCCACAGAAACTGGAAGATCGCAAACGACGCGATAGCTGGCAGCGACAGAGGCATGACAACTCGCCGGTAGATGTAAAGGTACCCGGCACCATCTACGCGGGCAGCCTCGATCAGCTCGTTTGGTAGCTGGGCGATAAAGTTATACAGCAGGAACACCGCCAGAGGCATCGAGAACATGGTGTGAGAGATCCACACCTCTGCGATAGAACCGTGCAGGTTGAGGTTTGGGAAGATAGGGAACCCGCCGATGTGGGCCCCATGGCTATAGAGTTGCAACAGAGGAACCAATGACATCTGCAAGGGCACGACCTGCAGGCCGAAGATGATGAAGTACACCGTATCAGCACTCTTGAAACGCACCCACGACAGCGAGTAGGCGGCCATCGAGGCCACGATGATCGGAATGATCGTCGCAGGTATCGCGATCGCCAGCGAGTTCATAGCGTAAGGGAACAGTCCTCCGCCCTGAATGTTGGCGCCACCATGGAACAGCACGTTGATGTAGTTAGAAAAGGTGAGTGAAGGATGGACGAAGACCGTCCACCACCCAGTGTCATCTGCGGCAGCCTTCGAACGCAGCGACGTGATGAAGAATCCGAGTACCGGAAGGGCCCACAGGATCGACATGACTACGATTACGAGCGTGGCGAGACCCTGGTGGGTCTTGACGGGCTTTCTCTGCACTCCCGCATGAACACCTGCGGGATCGGGTGCGCCCTCAGCTGCGACCACTACTGCTTCGTCGACACTCATGCGTAGCGCTCCCTTCGCAAGCGGAAAATACTGACAGTAACCAATGGCACTACCGCCATGAATAGGATGACGGCCAGGGCGCTACCTCGGCCGGTGTTGAACGACTCGAAGATCTGGGTATACATTTCGTTCGAAAGCGTGTCGGTCTTGAAGTCACCGCCCGTGATCGTATAGACGATGTCAAAGATCTTGAGTGTCGCCGTCATGATCGTGATGAGGACCACGGTCACTGTCGTGGATATCATAGGCAGCTGAACCGATCGGAACAGACGCCAACCTTTGGCTCCGTCCACGCGGGCCGCTTCGATCACGTCGTCAGGGACCGACCGTATAGCTGCACCGAGTATCACCATGGCGAACCCGGTCTCGATCCAAACCAGGATTACCATCAGCAAGAAAGTGTTGAGAGGTGAGCTTAGCAGCCAGTTCGGCGGGTGGGACCATCCGAGTTTCATCACCACCTCCGACAGAAGCCCGATCTGAGGCAGGCCCGGGGAGCGGTACTGGTATACGTATTGCCAAATCAAACTGGCCCCGACAAACGAGATCGCAGTTGGCATGAAGATCAGCGACTTGGCGATCACCTGGAACCGCATGCGATCAACGAGGATCGAGAAGATCATCCCCATCACTGTGGACACGACCGGCACTATCACTAGCCACTCGGCAGTTCGAAGCAGCGTGTGAAGTGTGTGAGGGTCCGTAAAAGCCCATTTGTAGTTAGCGAACCCAACGTACTTTACGTTAGGCCCGATAGCGTACTGGCCCCGGAAGCTGAGGAAGATCGTCCTGATGGCGGGGATAACCAAACCGATGAGCAAAAGGATCACAGCGGGACCGAGCAGCAAAACGTTGGCGAGCGGCTTCTCGAAGCGCCCTCGGACCTTCCCAGCTACCCAGAAGAGAAAGGCAAGTATCGCAACAAAGCCTCCAACAGCTTCGATAACACTGAGAAGCTTGTCAAGAGATGTGGTCAGCAGATGCATCGGGTCCCCACCTTGTCCACGCCCTGAGGCAAACCGTACTAAACGTATTAGTCGAACTACAACCTAATCTAATGCGCCGATCGGCGCCGACCAGTCTTCGAGGGACCGGCCGACGCCGAAGCGCTCTACTACTACTTAAGCCGGTCTTACCCGGCTGACTTGAAGGCGGCGTCGATCTGCGCCGCGGTCTGTACCTGGTTCTGGCTTCCGGCAAACCACTCCGTGCTTGCCTTCCACCAGGTGTTCTCGACCGCTGCGGGCATCGAGTCGTCGGCAGAGAAGCGGAAGGTGGCGGTCGGGTCAGTGAGATACTTTGCCGACAACTGGTCGATTGGATCTGTGTAGATCGAAGTCGGCACCTTGGTGTTAGCCGACACCCAACCCCGGGCTACCTTGATCCTGCTTTCGGCCCACTGCGGCGACGACAGATAGTTCTGGACCATCTGGACTGGCGGTGCGCTCGAGAATGCGGTGGTGAACTCGCCGCCACCCATCACAGGGGTTGATATAGCTGGGTTGACCGGCGGAAGGTAGAACGCCATCGCGTCGTCAGTCGGCGCGGTCCCGATGGTAGTCCCGGTCGGCCACTGCGCCTCGTAGAACGACGCTTGCTGAAGCATCGCGCACTGGGATTTGAGGATGGGCAGGCCGGCATTCTGGAACGTGGTAGTCGCTATCGACGACACGCCGCCGTAGCCTCCGTTCACCCACGCCGGGTTTTGCATCCAGTTCTTGAGGATGGTCATCGCCGCTTGGATCTGCGGTGACGAGAAGGTCACTTTGCCGGCAACCCAGTTGTCGTACACGGTGCCGCCGAAGTCGCCGAGGACGATCTGTGACAGCCAGTCAGCGGACGGCCAGCCCGTGGCTGTACCCGAGCTGATCCCACCGCACCAAGGCTTCATCTTGCCGGAGGCAGCTATTTGCGCAGAAAGTGTCATCATTTGCTGCCAGGTGGTCGGTATCGCCCAGCCGTTGGCCGCAAAGACCTTCGGCGAGTACCAGACCATCGTCTTCATGTTGGCGCTCTCCGGTGCCGCCCAGAAGGTGCCGTTCACCGTGGCGAGCTGCTTCCATATCGCAGGCCAGTTGGCTTCGTTGGCGACGGTCTGAGCGGGCGGCTTCTTGACGGCGCCACTGTTCACCATCTCGGCCAGAAGTCCTGGCTGGGGAATGACCGCCAGGTCCGGAGGGCTGCCACCTTGGACTTCGACAGGCAATTGGGACTCGAAGCTGTTGGACCCGGTGTACTGGATGGTGATCCCGGTGCACTTCTCGAACTGCGACCACGACGTCTCCAAGGAGGTCGACTCGGGAGCAAGAATCGACCCGAACATGGTTACGGTGCCGGGATGCCCTGCATACTGCGAGTAAGGGGCACAGGCCCCGGTGAGAGCAGTACCAGCTGTGGTCGCACTCGTCGACCCCGAACCGGCGGTTGTAGCGGAACTCGTCGCACTCTTGCTGCTCGAACCGCACGCCGACAAAGCCAGCGCCATCGCGGAGACAGACGCGGTTACTGCAAGTGCCCTCTTCTTATGGGCCATGTATCCCTCCCTGTTATTGGATGCAAGCGTTATCATTACACGAGCCTGAGAGAAAAGCAAATTTCTGATTAAGTCGGCGGCCGCGACGAGGACCTCACCACCAGCGTCGTCGGGATGTCCACCTCCGCTGGCTCGTGCTCTTTGACACCGGAGATCTGCGCCAGTAGCAGCTGCGCAGCGGCAGCCCCGATCTGAGCCACGGGTTGCGCGACGGTCGTCAGCTCGAGCATCCCAGAAAGATCGTGGCCGTCGAAGCCGACCAGGGATACGTCGCGGCCGACCGCGAGGCCGTGGAGTCGCAGTGCCCGCATCGCCCCGAAGGCCATCTCGTCGGACATGCAGAACACGGCCGTAGGCGGATCCGGCTGTGCCAGCAAGGCGTTCATCGCTGTCTCACCGCCGTCCACGGTGAAGTCGCCGTATCCGTACTCGAGGGCAGAGGAGTCCGAACCCGGCCAGGCGACGGCCGTCTCGAATCCCCTCCGCCGGGCGCGCTCGGCGAGGAACGGACTGCGGCCGGGGCGTCCCGCGATCAATCCGATCCTGCGGTGCCCGAGGTTGAGCAGATGTTGTGTAGCAAGGCGCGCTGCACGCTCGTCGTCGATGCTGACGCTGGGAACTCCAGGCCACTTGGTGCCTATCAGGACCTTCGGGGCGTCGAACTCGAGAAGTCCACCGAGCTCCGGGCTGTCAGGGTCGAGAGAGATGACCAAGAACCCATCCACCCGCTGAGAGAGCCGTCGTACGGGAGGCGTGCGCTCGTGGCCGCCGGGGTCGCCCGCCACGAGAAGCAACAGGTCCGTCTCGGCCTCCTGGAGGACTCGCTCCACGCCGCTCAGGACCGTCGAGAAGTACCACCGAGACATGTACGGGGTAAGAGCGGCGACGCTGCCGGTGCGTCCACCGGCGAGACGGGACGCGGCTGGCGACACGGCGTAGGAGTATCTGTCCGCGACAGCTTGGACTCTGGCTATCGTCGCCGGGTCCACGTTGTGCAAGCGGCGCAGTGCCCGGGAGGCGGTAGCTGTCGACACGCCGGCCTCGCGCGCTATGTCACGGATGGTGATAGCCATCGGCTCTTAACCTCCCTGGTGGTCGTGTAAACGCTATCGTGCCAGGCGGGAGGTCCGCTCGTCCATGTCAGACTGCTTCGAAGAACGCCGCGAACGGTGGTTGCCAGACATCCGAGAAGGCCTCGAGCTCGTCTACGACGACGTCGACCTGTTGGCGCGCGTCGACGAGCTCATGCGCACCGCTCATTCCAAGCGCCCGGCCGAGCTGAGACGACGTGACCTGCAGAGACTGTTGAACCCGGACTGGTTCCAACGCGAGACCGAGGTCGGCTACGTCGCTTACCCCGACCGCTTCGGAAAAACCCTTCGCGGCGTAGCCGAGCGTGCCGGGTACCTCAAAGAGCTGGGGGTCACCTACCTTCACCTGATGCCGCTCCTCGCGCCGAGGCCTGAGCCCAACGACGGCGGATACGCGGTCGCCGACTACGACAAGGTGCGGGCCGACCTGGGGACCATGGACGACTTGGAGCACCTGGCGGCGATGCTCCACGCAGCCGGCGTCAGCCTGACTCTCGACTTGGTGCTGAACCACGTCGCCAGGGAGCACCACTGGGCGGTGTCGGCGCGCCAAGGAGTGCCAAAATACCGGCGCTACTTCCACATCTTTCCCGACAGGGAGGTGCCCGACGAGTACGAGAAGACCCTGCCTGAGGTCTTCCCGGCTTCAGCCCCGGGAAGCTTCACCTTCGACCGCGAAGCGGGAGGGTGGGTTTGGACCACGTTCAACCACTGGCAGTGGGATCTCAACTGGTCGAACCCCGAGGTGTTCCTCGAGTTCGCGTCGATAGTCCTCTCCCTTGCCAACAGAGGCGTCGACTGTCTGCGGCTGGACGCTATCGCCTTCATCTGGAAGCGGATGGGAACCGACTGCCAGAACCAGCCCGAGGTGCACGCCATCACCCAAGCGCTGCGCGCTTTGGCACGCGTTGTCGCCCCGTCGATGATCTTCAAGGCTGAGGCGATAGTGGCTCCGAGCATGGTGACCACGTACCTGGGGTCGGGGGCCCGAGCCGGCAAGTTGTCGGACCTCGCCTACCACAACTCTCTCATGGTCCAGGTCTGGTCCGCCCTGGCCACCCGCGACGCTCGCCTTGCCGCAATGTCCCTGTCGGCAATGCGGCCCAAACCGACCACCACGGCGTGGACGACCTACCTGAGATGCCACGACGACATCGGCTGGGCGATCGACGATAGCGACGCAGCGACGCTCGGATGGAGCGGGCCGGCCCACCGGAGCTTCCTTGCGGACTTCTACAGTGGAGTCTTCCCGGGGAGCTTCTCCTCGGGAGCAGACTTTCAATCCAACCCCGGAACCGGAGACCGCAGGACGAGCGGCACCGCCGCAAGCCTGGCAGGCTTGGAAAAGGCACTTGAAAAGATGCGGGGGACGGTCGGACATGACCTGCCAACAGACCTCGGGGAAAACCAGGCTTGGCCGCAAGACGTGAATTTGGCCATCGCCCGCCTGCTATGCGCCTACGCTGTCGTCATTGGCTTCGGCGGGATTCCGCTTATCTATATGGGCGACGAGTTGGCGCTGCTCAACGACTACAGCTTCCTAGACGATCCGGGCCGCAAGGATGACAACCGGTGGATGCACCGTCCCGGCATGCCGTGGGATCGCGCCGCGTTACGCAACCAAGAGGGTTCGCTAGAGCACAGGGTCTACAGCGGCCTGCGCAAGCTGATCTCAGCCCGCAAACGGCTGACTGGCCTGCATGCAGCAGTGGAGAGTTCAGTCGCAGCCGGGTCGGATCCGTCCGTGCTTATAGTGACGCGCCGGCATCCAGCGGGTGACATAGCCCAAGTTTACAACTTCTCCGAGCGAGACACCTGGGTGGCGTGGAAGGAAGTCGGCTCTCCGCTTCGCAACGCGAACGAGGAGATCTCACGCAGTCCTATAGACATGGCTACTGACGGGATCAATTTGGCTCCTTATGGCTCGTTGTGGATTAGCGGGATCGAAACCGCGGTCAGAAGACTTTGAGGCCACAGAAACTGTCAAAGGGTCCGAGGCGTGCACCCTATCGGTCGAAACCTGCGGCGTGGCGGTCCAAGAAGGAGTAAACGTCGGTCAGTTCGACCCCGGGGTGCGGGCTGAAGACGACCGTGTCGGTTGGTAGCCCTGAGACGAAGTGGCTGTGATCTCGAGCTGACGGCCAAGCAGCCCCCGCCCATTTGGCGACCGCCTCCGATGGCGGCTGGCGGCAGCACGACGGGTCCGGACAGCGCGACACCTCGCGCCGTGACGTATCAGAACCGCGAAACCAGCGCGACATCGAGTCGACGGTGCCGACCGTGATGGCGTCGCCGCGGTCGCGGTCCAAGTCGATGTGAGTGGCACACCAGAATGTCCCCGACGCGGTCTCGGTCCTTTGGTAGTGCATTTCGTAGGAGTCCGGCGACTCGTAGGCCTGTCGAGAGCTCCACCACCTACACAACCGCTGACCTTCTATCGTCCCGTCGAAGTCAGCGGGCAGGAGCACCCCGTCATTCTCGTATGCCTTCCACAGCACCCCTTCAGGATCGGAACGCTGGAAGTGTATGGGGATGTCGAAGTGGTGGGTGATGAGGTTGGTGAGCCGATGTGCCGCCATCTCGTAGGAGATGTAGAAGGTCTCTGCCAGATCCTCGACAGATATGTCCTCGCGTCCTTTGGCCTCTCCGATAGCTCGCACGGCAGCTCGCTCAGGGGCGAGAAGAGCGCCCGCGAAGTAGTTCGCCTCTACTCTCTGGCGCACGTACCCGTCGAAGTCGACCGGATCTCCGTGCCCTAGAGCGAAATGACCGAGCGTCTGCGCGATGACTGATCGGGTCGAGCGCTGGCCACCCGTCGCATTGCGCTGGGGTACGTAGACAACGCGGTTGCGGACGTCGGTGATAGATCTGGTCGACGGCGGGAGATCTTGGACTTTGGCGACGCTGAAACCGAGATACGAGCCGATATCGGCCAGGTTGCGCTCCGACACCGCTCCTGACCCGCCGTATCCGACAGCGTCAAGTGCCTGGGTGGCCGCTGCCTCGACCTCCGCGAAATAGTTATCCCTCTTTCGCATCTCGTCGCGCATCGCAGCGTTAGCCTGCCTCGCGCCGCTTCGAGGGGGCTGGCCGGCTACTCCACCCTGAGCTGGAGACACGTGCTGCGAAATCTCCCGGAGACGCTCGTACAGAGTGACAATGTGCTCGAGGGCTACGTCGTCGAGCCGGGCGCTTGGCCGCAGGTAAGGCAGGCGCAGGGAGCTGTACAGCGGGTCTTGCTGGATATGAGTGACTGAGACCTCCAACTCAGCGCGGCGGCTGGGTGCCTCGGCTGACAGCAGGTCGCCGGGTGAACAACCCAAGGCAACTGCCAGTTGAGCGACTGTGGACAGCCGGGGCTCGCGATGGCCGTTCTCCAGCTGCGACAAATACGACGCTGGCCTTCCGAGCACCTCACCAAGAGCTTCCAGGGTCATGCCCGCCCGGCGCCGGAAGTAACGCAGGCGATGCCCGAAGACGAGAGGGTCGAGAGAAGAAGCAGTCACAGGCTGAAAGATTAGTATTTCTTTCACATTCAGACAAGGACTTAGATATTTTGGGTCGACAGTTTTGACTTTTTTGGCCATGATGGCTGTATGTCAGCTGCTGTGAACCCGCCGCCCCCACGAGTGGAGCCGACCCCAGACGTCACATTCGAGCCACATCCCGACGCCGCTACAGTTCTCAGCCCTGCCGCCGCAGCCTTCGTGGCCGACCTCGAGACGCGCTTCGGCCCTGTGCGAACCGCACTTCTCGACGCTCGAAGTGAGCGCCAAGCGCGCTTCGACGCCGGGGAGAGGCCCACTTTCCTGGCAGAGACCGAGAGCGTCCGGCTGTGCGGCTGGCAAGTCCCCGAAGCCCCCAAGCTGCTCCTCGACCGAAGAGTGGAGATCACGGGCCCCGTCGAGGCGAAGATGATGGTCAATGCCCTCAACTCCGGGGCGAAGGTGTTCATGGCAGACCTCGAGGATGCCAACTCGCCTACCTGGGCGAACGTGGTCACCGGCCAGGCGAACCTCCAGCGCGCCGTGAGAGGGACCTTGGAAGTGGAAACACCAGAACGCACCTACCGCTTGCGTCCGCAGGCCGAGCTCGCCACTCTCATGGTCCGTCCCCGAGGCTGGCACCTCGAAGAGAAGCACTTCCGAATCGACGGCAAAGCAGTATCCGCAAGCTTGTTCGACTTCGGGCTATACGTCTTCCACAACGGCCGGGAGAGCCTCTCGGCAGGGTTCGGACCTTACTTCTACCTGCCCAAGCTGGAGAGCCATCTCGAGGCCCGCCTGTGGAACGACGTCATGTCCTACGCCGAGGACATCCTCGGCTTCGAACGCGGCTCCATACGCGCAACGGTCCTGATAGAGACGATCACAGCAGCTTTCGAAATGGACGAGATCCTCTATGAGCTGCGCTCCCACATCTGCGGCCTCAACGCCGGTCGCTGGGACTACATCTTCAGCGTCGCCAAGAAGTTCCACGCCGACCCGGATTTTGTCCTGCCGGACCGATCCCTGGTGACGATGACGACACCGTTCATGCGCGCTTACACCGAACTCCTGGTCAAAACGTGCCATCGCCGGGGAGCTCACGCGATCGGCGGGATGTCGGCCTTCATCCCCAACCGAAGAAAGCCTGACGTAACAAAAGCAGCCCTGGCGAAAGTCGCTGAGGACAAACGGCGCGAGGCCAGCGACGGCTTCGACGGCACGTGGGTGGCTCATCCAGATCTCGTGGCGACCGCCCGGGCGGAGTTCGATGCCGTCCTAGGCGAGGAACCCAACCAGCTGGACCGCCAGCGGCCGGAAGTAGCCGTAGGGCCCGGAAGGCTTCTCAACGTTGACCGACCCCGCGACGGCATAACGATGGAGGGTTTGCGCACCAACATCGACGTCGGGCTGCGCTATCTGGCCGCATGGTTGTCGGGCACGGGAGCTGCCGCAATCCACGACCTGATGGAGGACGCCGCCACCGCTGAGATCAGCCGGGCGCAGGTCTGGCAGTGGGTGCACCACAAAGTGACCCTCGCCGGGGAAGCCCACGAAAGCGTCACTTTCGACCTGGTGCGTGCGCTGCTCGACTCGACCGTCGAGCAGCTCGAGGCGGAAGCCCTCTTCCCCTCGGACGTCATCGCCAACGCCCGGGCGATCTTCGAGGAAGTGTCGCTTTCGGAGGACTTCCCGCCTTTTCTCACCCTTCCCGCCTACCAGCACCTCCCCTGACATTCACCCCGTCGCTCGATCAACCCCCGTCGCGCGATCAACCAGGACCTCCCCAACCCATCCGAAAGGAAACTCTCATGACCAACTCTTACGATGCTGCCGTCGCCGAACTCGAACAGCAATGGAACACCGATCCGCGGTGGGCTGGCGTAGAGCGCACCTACAGCGCCGCCGATGTCGTCCGACTCCGCGGGTCTGTCCAGCCCGAGCACACCTTGGCGCGCAGAGGCGCCGAAGGGTTGTGGGCGGCACTTCACGAGAACGACTACATCAACGCGCTCGGAGCCTTGAGCGGTGGCCAGGCGGTGGAGATGGTAAAGGCAGGCTTGAGAGCGATATACCTCTCCGGATGGCAGGTCGCTGCGGACGCGAATCTCTCCGAACAGGTGTATCCCGATCAGAGCCTCTACGCAGCGAACAGCGTCCCCGCCGTCGTTCGCCGAATCAACAACGCGCTGCGCAGAGCCGATCAGATCGAATGGGCCGAGCTTTCGGCGGCGAACCGCACCGACGACGCACGGGAGTGGCTGGTCCCCATCGTCGCCGACGCCGAGGCGGGATTCGGCGGCGCTCTGAACTCCTTCGAGCTGATGAAGGCGATGATCGAAGCCGGAGCTGCGGGCGTTCACTTCGAGGACCAGCTCTCCTCCGAGAAGAAATGCGGCCACATGGGTGGGAAGGTGCTGGTCCCTACGAGCCAGCACATTCGCACTCTCAACGCCGCCCGCCTAGCCGCCGACGTGTGCGGCGTCCCCACCCTGGTCGTGGCCCGCACCGACTCACTCGGAGCCAACCTTCTCACCAGCGACGTAGACCCGCTGGACCGAGAGTTCACCACAGGCGAGCGAAGCCCAGAAGGGTTCTACTACGTGCGCCCCGGAATGGACATTGCGGTCGCTAGAGGCCTCGCCTACGCCCCTTACGCAGACCTCATCTGGTGCGAAACTTCCACTCCCGACCTCGACGAGGCGCGCCGGTACGCCGAAGCGATCAAAGCCCGCTACCCCGACAAAATGCTCGCCTACAACTGCTCGCCCTCCTTCAACTGGAAGAAGGCTCTCGACGACGAGACGATTGCCAGGTTCCAAAAGGAGCTCGGCTCGATGGGGTACACGTTCCAGTTCATAACGCTCGCCGGCTGGCATGCCCTTAACGCCGCATCCTTCGAGCTGGCTCACGGCTACGCGCAGCGGGGCATGAGCGCCTACGTGGAGCTGCAGCAAAGGGAGTTCTCCCTCGAGTCCGACGGCTACAGCGCGACCCGCCATCAGCGCGAGGTCGGCGCTGGCTACTTCGACGACGTGGCGTCCACGCTCAGCGGGGGCAGCGCATCGACCCTTGCGTTGGTCGGCTCCACCGAGGAGCAGCAGTTCGAGCACTGACCTTCAAGGGCCGGGAAGGCTCTCAGCCGACCTGAATACCCCAGGCCGCTTCGAAGGTCTCGCCGGGATCGAGGACCCTACGGCCGTCCCCGCTGCGCAGCATGTCGGGGGCGGCCGTCATAGGCTCCACGGCGAGGGCACGCCTACGCCTCGCTTGGTCGTGGATCGTGTCCCCGGTGAAAAGCATGAGGTGCGTGTACTGCGGGCTCATCCACAGCGTGATCGCCTTACCGTTCCCGGTGGCGATCTCCACGGTTGCCTTGCCGTCGGGGCCGCGCTCGAGGTCGGTGAAAGGGGTGTCTAGTGCGAGGTTCCCGATCGGCCTCGCCTCGCTGAAGTCAAGGTCCGTGCCCTCGACGCCGATGCGCTCGGTCGGCAACCCACGCTCGTCGCAAACGTAGGCCGTGCGGGCATTGACTTTCAGGGTCACGTCGTCGACCCGTCCGCTCGAGGCCTTGACGTAGGGATGCCATCCGAGGCCGATCGGGCACGGCTCCCCAGACAGGTTGGTAGCCCAGGTTCTTACCTCCAGGCCGTGCTCGCCGAGACGGTACGCTACGCGAAGGTCGAGCGCCCAGGGCCAGCCCGGTTGCGGGTGGAGGCGGTGAGTCAGGATGAGATGCTCAACCGGGGTTCCCGGCGTCCACGGTGAGTGAAGGGTCTCCGGTTCGGGGAGAGTCCAGTTGACCCAGCGGACGAGACCGTGGATGGCATTGTTGCTTGGCACCTCAGTGATCGCCGTCTGGTACGTGGCGCCGTTCCAGTCGAATCGACCGTCGCCCAGTCGGTTGGGCCAGGGTGCTAAGAGCTGGCCGCTCCCGGCAGGGCAGACTTCTTCTTGGGAGAAACCATCCAGAATGTCCTCGCCGTCCGCCCGGTACGAGCGAATACCGCCGCCGACCTCCACGACTGTCAGTTCCTGCCCGTAGGCAGATAGATGGGCTTGGCGGCCAGACGGGTTTGTGGTCACAGCGCGACGCTAGCGAAGTCAAGCGTGCAGACGCGCAGAAGGACCCGGTGGGGGGGGTACCGGGTCCTTCGCATCAGCGCTTCTCGGTCCAGAGGGGGGGAACTGGCCGGTGCGCTACTAACATTGTCGGACAGATTCCACCGTGAGCGTAGACATTCTTAGCTTATTCTCACAGTTTTATCTTCTTCGGCTGGCTTAGCGCTATCCCAGGGCGCGCGACGACCCAACCGACCTCGCAGCCCATAGGGTGTTCGGAGTAACACAGCTTCTACGGCTCCTGGCGATGACGCCAGGGGTCAGATTGCAACCCTCGACGTCTTCATGGTTGTTTCTGCAACGTAACTTTGCAGCCAGTCATCACAAGTGACCGAATAGGCCCATTTCACTCCCAGAACCAGACAACAAACTTTACTTTTGAAGATCTTCGATAACTATGCACGCTAAACCATCACGCAGACAGTTGCGGGCAGCGGAACGTCCACCTCGCGATGGCGTGACCCGCGGGAAACTGATCCCCAGGCGGCGCTGGCCTAGGCGCCTCCTGGTAGCTGCGAACATCTTCGTGGCCGTCACGTTGATAGCCGTCGGCGGCGCTTACGCCTACGTACGCTACCGGATCGACTCGATCCACACCGTCGCTGCTCCCGACCTCACCGCGCAGGGAAACCAGGCCGGCACTAACAAGCCAGCCGCCGGAACGACCGGTGGGGCGCCTGAGAACATCCTCCTCATCGGCAACCAGAGCCGAGCCGGGCTCACGACACCCGCCGAGATCCAACAGTTCGGCAACCCGCAGTTGCTGTCCGGATCACTGAGCGACGTGATCATGATCCTGCACCTGGACCCCAAGACCAAGCAGGCCTCCATTCTGTCGATCCCCCGGGACCTGTTCTCGCACATGCCCGCAGGTAGCCCGGTCCTGTCCTGGGAGAAGATCGACGCCGCATTGAACGACGGGGTGAACGGACCCGACAACCTCGTAAAGGCGATCCAGCAGGATTTCGGGATCCCGATCAACCACTTCGTGGAGATCAACTTCGGTGGTTTCGAGAATACCGTGAACGCCCTGGGTGGCCTACGTATGTACTTCCCTGAGAAGCTCTATGACCTCGAGTCCCAGTTGAACATCACCACGACCGGGTGCTTGCAGATCAACGGAGCGCAGGCCCTGGCCCTGGTCCGCTCCCGCCATCTCCAGTACGATCCGCCGGGCGACAACGGTCCCGTGTCCACATGGCCTTACGACCCCGAGTCCGACCTGGCAAGAATCGTTCGAGACCACGAGTTCGTGCGGGTGCTCCTGTCCACAGCCATCTCCAAGGGTTTGACCAACCCGATAACGCTGAACTCCTTCATCGGCGCAGTGATCAACCAGGTAACCATGGACCCAGGCCTGAAGAACCAGCTCATCAGCCTTGCCGAAACCTACGGGCACCTCAACCCGAACTCGATCCCCGAGACGACCCTGCCGGTCACCACCTACAACGGCTACTACTACCGGGGAGCCTCAATGGGGGACATCGACTTTCCCGTGCAACCCAACGACTACCAGACCATCGCCAAGTGGGATCCCAGCGCCCTGCCAACACCAGTCGCCCCGACCACAGTGAACGTGCTCAACATCGTCGGCTCGTACAACCTCGCCTCCACCACTGCGGCTGCCCTCCAAGCGGACGGGTTCAAGGTGGGGACGATCGCCAACGGCACCATTCCCGCCAAGCCGTCAGAGACAGTGGTCGACTACCCCACCGGAGGGCTGGCACAAGCGGTTTCGGTGCTCTACAAGCTCTCCGGCGCCGTCACGCTCGAACCCGACCCCTCACTACCCACTGGGACGGTGACGGTCGAAGCGGGAACTAACTTCGCCGTCGTCGGAGCCTCGACGACCAACCCGGCAACCTCCGCTACATCCGCCGCCCCTGCGAGCGCTACCACCTCCTCAACTGCGGTTTCGCCGTCCACGACGATGCCGCCGACGGTGGGCAACCAGGCCCCCAGCTCGAGCTCTGACAATTTGACCCCATATGATCCGAGGCCGTGCCCTTCGGGTGCCCCAGTGAAAACCCTCGGCGGGTGACGCACGCCGAAGGGCGGCCCAGGGGCATCGACCGGCTCCTCATCCCTGATCGCCCCGCCTGCCGGCCTGCCGGGACGCCAGCCCAGGCGGTCCCACGTCGATGAACGTGAACCATCTGTTGGTCACCTACGGAGACGCAGCTGTGTTCGCTCTCGTCCTCGCAGAATGCCTAGGGGTGCCTCTTCCAGGCGAGACGATCCTCATCGCTGCAAGCATCTACTCCGGAGCCACCCACAAGCTGTCGATCTTCGGGATCTTCGCGGTAGCGTCCGTGGCTGCGATCCTCGGCGACAACATCGGCTTTTGGATAGGGGACAAAGGCGGCTACCGCCTGCTGCGCCGTTACGGCAACCGAGTGCGCCTCGACCCGGCGAAGATCAAAGTTGGAAGGCTCGTGTTCGACCGTTACGGCCCTAAAGTAGTCTTCTTCGGGCGTTTCGTGTCGATCCTTCGCACCTACGCCGCTTTCCTCGCGGGAACGCTGAAGATGACCTGGCGAAAATTCCTTCCCTTCAACGCCGCCGGCGGGATCGTCTGGGCGGCGCTATACAGCTTCGTTCCTTACAGCCTCGGCAGCGCTGTCCACAAGCTGTCCACCGCCGTGAGCGTCGTCTTCGGGGTCGCTGCCGTCTTAGCTCTCGTCGCCGGCTTCCTAGCGATCCGCCATAAGACAGTACAGTTGGTCGAAGCTGCGGAGATCGCATTCCCCGGCCCGCTACCCGAACGTTGAAACCGCCTGGATGACCAATTCCTCTTTCCTAGTTGTTCGCTGCGGCGCTAGAGTCGGGAAGGAGGGCAACCTATGATCGGCCTGCTGAACGTCACAAACCTGGTCGCCTCGTCGGGTTACGTTGCCATCTTCGTGCTGTCGATCCTCCAGTCGTGCTGCGTTCCGACCTCCTCGGAGTTGACCCTGGGGTTCGCCGGCGTGCTAGCAGCTCAAGGCAAGCTGAGCCTTCCCGCTGTGATCGTCGTAGGGGCATCCGGAGAGATCGTCGGCGCCTACGGAGCGTGGGTGATCGGACGCTTCGGCGGGAGGGCGTTCGTCGAGCGATACGGGAAGTACGTGCTGATGAGCACCCACGACCTCGACCGCGCCCAGGCATGGTACGAACGTCACGAGCGATGGGGAGTGTTCGCAAGCCGTCTTCTTCCCGTGATCCGCAACTTCGTAGCGGTACCCGCCGGCGTCGCCGAGGTCCCACTTGTCAGCTTCGGCGTCCTGACGGCTCTCGGTTCGCTGGTCTGGGACGCCGCCATGGCGTTCATCGGCTACGAGATCGGCGGCTCGTGGCGCAGCGTGATGAAAGGCTTCAGCGACGCCGGATACCTCCTCGCCGCTGCCGCCGTGATAGCCATAGCGTTCGTAATCTGGCACCGCTGGAGGGCCTACCACCGGGCCACGTCGAACCCTGCAGCGATGTCCTCTCAAACCGGCGCCGAGCCTTCCTATCCCGGCCTGCATCAGCCGGCACGCAAAGCTTCTCTCGGCCGAGCCGCAGGGGCGAGCTCGGACCTAGCCGAAAGCATCCAGTCGGTGAGGCCAACGATCGCCGGCGAAGATCACCACCCCGGGTCCTCGGCGTTGCACGGGGAAGGGATCGACGCCGCTTTGCTCCCCGAGCGCTACCGCAGAGCCGGCGGCTAGAGGCGACTCGGACCGTCGGAACGGTCCCTACCGTCACTCAGCGCTCCACCGAGATCCCGCAGTCCGCCATATCATGCCCGCCAACCTCACGAGGATAGACGCCGTCAAACCTGCCCAAAGACCTCGTATACCCCAGTTCAGCTGCCACGAGGCTACCCCGACGGGCAGGTACACCCCGAGCGTCGCGACCAAAGTCAGGTTTCGCATGTATCGCACGTCACCCGCTCCGATCAGGACCCCGTCGAGAGCGAAAACCACGCCAGCTGCGGGCTGCATACCAGCAAGGAACGGCCACAGCAGCTGAACCTGATGGCGAACCGGCGCGTCTGCGGTGAAAACGTCGGGGATCACCGACCATCCAGCGGCGAGCGCCGCTCCCATGAACGCGCCGGCAGCGGCCCCGTAGCCGGCCACTTGCCACGCGATGCGCCGCGCGCCAGCAGGATCTCGTGCGCCTAAGGCGGCCCCGACAAGGGACTGCGCCGCGATCGCAAAGGAGTCCAACACAAGCGAAACGAAAGCCCAACATTCGTACCCGATCTGATGCGCAGCGATCTGCGCTGTACCCATTCGGGCGGCCACCGCTGACGCCACCAGGATGGACACTTGCAAGCCAGCCTTGCGCGCCAGAAGGTCCTTCGCTGGCCGCAGGAAAGCGGTCATGGTCTCACGACTCGGACGCCAAGGACGGCGCTCTGCTCTCAGCGCCACCACAAACAAAGCGCCGGCGACGGTTTGCGCGCCTAGGTTCGCTACCGCAGAGCCGGCCAATCCAAGCCCGACGGCGTAGACGAGCACCGGGGACGCTGCTGCGGACAGCACGTTCGCCGCCACCGCGATCGCCACAGGACGCTTGGTGTCTTGGACCCCCCTCATCCAGCCGTTCCCGGCCAGAGCGAGGAGCATACCCGGCAGTCCGAGAACCGCTATGCGAAACCACCGTTCGGCGGCGTCGGTAAGGGTCGCCGAACCGCCGGAGAGCAGCTCGAGCATCGGCCTCGAAAGGGCCTCCCCGACGATCACTCCGATTATCCCGACTCCCAAAGCGAGGATCGATGCGGCAACGCCCTCGTCCACCGCCAGGTCACGCCTCCCGGTCCCGAACCATCTCGCTGCCCTGGCGGTGGTCGCGTAGTCGAGGAAGCTCCCGAGCATCGCTATTAACGACAGCAGCGTCCCCCCGAGGCCGAGAGCTCCCAGAGGCACAGAGCCCAAGTGCCCGACCACAGCTGTGTCTACCAGTACGTATGTCGGTTCGGCCGCAAGCACCAAGAAAGCCGAACCCGCAAGCACCAGGAGCCGGCGCGTTCCAGGCACCTCGAGCACCAATTGCGATAGTACTCGGGCCCGGACGGGCCTGCCGACAGAACCGGGCTGGTAGCGTTAAGTCATGCGAGCGCTCCGCCTTCCCTCGCCTGGAGAGCGGCAGGTCGACGGTGGGAGCCTCGTCGACTTTCGGGGTGTAGACGTCGTCGCCTTGGACGTCGACGGAACTTTGCTTTCAGACGCCACCTCGGCGGTATCGGAACGCATCGTCGAGATGCATCGCCTTCTCGCTTCACATCCCGCGCCGGTAGATTTCGTCCTCGTCACCGGCCGGCCCTGGGCCGGTGTCAGGGAGGTGGTGACCGCCTTCGAGGAGGCCGCCGGTCGCCGGGCGCCTCACGTGGTGCACTTCGGGTCGGTGGTAACTGACGCTGTCGGCGGACGGGCGATCAGGCGTACCTCGATCCCCGCCGAGATAGTGCAACAGGTGGTCGACGTGTACCGGGCGCACGGTCTTTCCGCGTCCGCTATCGAGTGCGGGGACGACCTGCAAGAGACGCACTGGTTCGTCGCTGACGCCGTCGACGCCAACCCGACGTCGACGTACGACTTCGCAGTGCCAGTCAGGCACGTGCACGGCCTCCCCGACGGGGTGGAGAGCCAAGCCGTTCTCACCAGGACCGACAAGTCGACCGCGAGGAGAGTGTTAGCGGACCTGACGTCCCTGGGCGTCGGCCTTCCGATGGAATACCACACACCTAGCGGGATCTTGTACGTGGACTCTCAAGGTTCGTCGAAAGCCGAAGGTCTCCACCGGGCTCTGGCCGAGATAGGGGTCCCACCCGAGCGTGCTATCGCTGTAGGCGACGCCACTCCTGACATCGCCATGTTCGACAGCGTCCGCCTCGGCGTGGCGGTCGGTACGGCTAGCGACGATGTGATCGAAGCCGCCCGCTACGTCTGCGAAGGCGGACCGTCGCACGCTGTCATAGAGGTGCTCGAAGTCCTCCTAGCCGCCCGGTCCGAGACGGTCGGCTAGGCGGCTGCGACGTCAAGGCCAGCGTGACTGCACCCGCTGTTGGCGGGGAAACCGCAGGCGGGTTACCTGGACGCCGAGTCGGCGAGCCCCTGCATCCGGGCGGATACTGCCCTGTGGCGGCGAAGGACGTCCTCGAGTGCGTCGCTGACAAGCCTTCCGTCGCGTACCACCGGGCGCCCCGCGACGATGGTGTGTCTCGCTCGGACCGGGCCGCACCTCAACCAGGCCTCTACAGGGTCCGTCAGGGCGCCCGCGAACGCTAAGCCTTCCAGGGGCCAGCAGACCAGATCAGCGACACTCCCCGGCGCCAACTGGCCGATCTCGCCATCACGGCCGAGGCATCCCGCCGACCCGCGAGTTGCGATCTCTAGCGCTTTGCGAGCCCCCATAGCAGTCGGGCCGCCACGTAGGCGACCCTGCATCAGCGCCATCCTGGCCTCGAGCCACAGTGACGCATGGTCGGTGGAAGCGGACCCGTCGCAACCTAACCCCACAGGAGAGCCCGCAGCGATCAGCTCCGCGACTGGTGCGATACCTCCGGCGATCATCATGTTCGACGACGGGCAGTGGGCGACGCCGACACCGGCACGGCCGAGGCGGGCGATCTCAGAGCGGTCCGGGTAGACGCAGTGGGCGACCCAGGACCGTGACGTCATCCACCCGACGTCCTCGAAGTGGTCGATGGTCCGCTTCGAGAACTTCTCCATCGCGAATCGGTCTTCGTCGGGGTCCTCGGCGAGATGGGTGTGCAAGCGGACGTCGAGACGTTCGGCGAGCTCAGCCGTTCGCTTCATCAACTGGTCCGTCACCGAGAACGGCGAGCACGGCGCTAGAGCTATCTGGAGCATCGAACCCGGGTTGGGGTCGTGAAAAGCGAGGACGAGCCGCTCACTCTCGGCGAGGATATCGTCGTCGTCTTGGACGACAGAGTCCGGCGGCAGACCTCCGTCTTTGACCGAGAGGCTCATCGACCCGCGTGTCGGGTGGAATCTCATGCCCAACTCGCGGGCGGCCGTGATCTCAGCCGATATAAGGTCCCCTCCGCCTTTCGGGTGGACGTAGAGATGGTCGGTCGTGGTCGTGCAACCGCCGAGGGCGAGCTCGGCCAGCCCGACCCAAGCGGACAGGTATGACGCCTCTTCGTCCAGGCCAGCCCAGATCGGGTACAGGGTGGTGAGCCACTCGAAGAGAGTCCCGTTGACGGCAGGGGCAAAGGAGCGGGTGAGGTTTTGGTAGATGTGGTGGTGCGTGTTAACGAGACCCGGCGTGACAAGGCAGCCTCGCGCCGAGATCGTTTCAGTGGCGGGCGGCACCGGATCGCCAGGTCCTCCCAGCCCGGCGATGAAACCGTCCCGGACCGCAACCCAACCTCCGGTGATCTCCCTGCGCTCGTCGTCCACGGTAGCCACCAGGTCCGCCCCGCTGACGACCAGGTCGACGGCTCCGGCCGGGACGTGCCCCGCCGGACGTTCGCCCTGTCGTCGACCTGCAGGTTGGTACACGGCCATGTCGGAGCCTTCTACGTCGTCTGGATCCATAGCGAACGTCACCCTAGACCAGCCGACCTCGCAGCGCGATGTCGTCTGGCGGTTTGAGTCCGCAAGCACCGGGTGCCAAGAAGCCATCCGGGAGGTAAGCTTTGTGGTTGTGGCCCCCGTTTTGGTCGTCGAAGTCGGCCCGGCAGCGGACATGCACGACACCGGGTGGGGTCATCCCGAGCGGGCTGAGCGGCTACGCGCCGTGGAAGCCGGCACGCAAGATCCCCTACTGGAAGGGGCTGTCGCTAGGACACCTGCCCGTCCGGCCACCCGACACGAGCTTGTCAGGGTTCACACCGCCGGCTATATCGACGCTCTGCGCGACTTCATAGCCGCTGACGGTGGTGACATCGACCCTGACACCCACGTATCGACTGGGTCGTGGGACGCTGCGCTTCTGGCAGCAGGAGCTGGCCTGACCGCGATCGAAAGCCTCGACAGGGGCGAAGCTTCGAGCGCCTTCGTCGCGGTGCGCCCCCCGGGGCATCACGCCACCCAGAGCGCGGCGATGGGGTTCTGCCTTCTCAACAATGCCGCAGTAACCGCCGCTGCGCTAGCCGACCGCGGAGAAAGAGTCCTGATCGTCGACTGGGATGTGCACCACGGGAACGGCACCCAGGACATCTTCTGGGACGACCCTAGGGTCATGTACATCTCGACGCACCAGTGGCCGGCGTATCCGGGCACGGGCCGAGCCCAAGACACCGGCGGACCGGGAGCCCCCGGTTTGACGATAAACGTGCCACTGCCCGAAAAGGCGACAGGCGACGTAGCCCGCAGAGCGCTGGAGCGCATCGCCGCCCCCGAAATAGAGAAGTTCGATCCGACCTGGGTGATTGTCTCCGCAGGATTCGACGCTCACAGGGCTGACCCTCTGGCGGACCTGGCGTGGAGCGCCGGGGACTTCGCCGACCTGACGGCGGACGTCGCCACCTGGGCTCCCCGCCCGGGCCGGATGGTGGTCCTCCTCGAAGGAGGCTACGACCTCGATGCTTTGAGGATGTCCGTCACGGCCACTATTGCTGCGATGGCCGGCGAGAGGTACCACCCTGAGGCCCCCACGTCGGGTGGACCTGGCTTGGACCTCGTGGATGCTCTCGCTGCGTTACGCCACCGACTCCTCGGATCCTAGATACACCATTTGCGCAGACAGGGGCGGCGCGTTGTTCACGTCACCTCCGCGGAGCCTGCCTTCAGCGCAGCGGTACCCGCCAGATGAGTACCGTCCCGGAAGGTTTCCGGACCGTCAGTTTGAGGTCACCCCCTAGTTGCTCGGCGCGTGTCGTAAGGTTCCCTAGGCCCCAACCGGCGGAAGGGTGCTCGGACACCCCGACACCGTCGTCGGAGACTATGACGCTTAACGTCACATCCTCCACGGAGACTATTACGTCAGCTGAAGTGGCCTTCGCGTGTCGCGCCACGTTGGAGAGAGCCTCGCGGATGACAGCGGTGACCTCTTGGCACATTCGGTCGGGAACAGACGCCTCGACCGGCCCGCGAAACTCGAGCCGGGGGGCGAAACCCAGCTGATCGCAAGCGTCGCGGAGGACCTTTCGCACGCCGGAGCGAAGCCCTTGACCAGCCGACTCGTCGGAGGGGTGGTTCAGGTCGAAGATCGTCTCACGAATCTCCCGTATGACTTCGTCGATAGCATCCACGCTGGACCGGATCCTGTCCGCCGCTCCAGGGCCGGCGTCGCGCTGCGCTGCCTGCAGACCCATCCCGATAGCGAACAGCCTCTGGATTACCGTGTCGTGAAGATCCCGGGCTATACGCTCCTGCTCGGCAACCAGCCGGACCTCGTCGAGTGAAACCCTGGTGCTCGCGAGGTCCAACACCACTGCCAGCGACGCCGCAAAAGTCTCCGCGGCTGCGAGCTGCCCTTTTTCGAAACATGACCCCCCCGCCGTGCGGGCGACAATCACACATCCGACGGCGGAGCCCCGGTTGAGCATGGGCAGGTAAGCTCCGCAACCGAATCCGCCGGCGCGAAGCCTTGGATGAACCGTCGGCTCCGATGACATGTCCTGCACCAGAACCGTCGATGCCCGGCCGACCGCTTGAGCGGCTGGGCCGTCGGGAGTAAGGTCCAGCGAGTCGATCCCCTCGCCCGATGAAGCCACGACCGACAGACCCAGGTCACCGTCAGTCCCGATCTGCACTGACAGACCCCCAGCCGCCGCCCTGCCGGCGAAGCTGGACCTCACCACGATCCACGCGACGTCGGCGTCCACTACGCCACGGACTCGATCGGCTGCGACCGCTAGGAGCTCGGCTACGGGTTCCCCTGCTGTGGCTTTGGAAGTCACCTCGTTAACGAAACGCTCCACCTCCAAGCTGCGCCGCTGCGCCGTTGCGTCCCGGACGAAAGCTCCTATCAGCCGGCCACCTTCAAGCTGCAGCGGCACCAAGCTGACGTCGACGGGAAATAGGCTTCCATTTCTGCGCCGCCCCTGCAGCTCGAGACCAGCACCCATCGGTCTGCTGGTAGGGGCTCTAGCGAAACGGTTCACGTGGGCCTCGTGGCGCTGCCTTACCTCTTCAGGTAGGAGCATGTCCAACCTGCGGCCCACTACCTCATCGACTCCGTAGCCGAAGAGCGTCTCCAGCGCCGCGCTCGCGACTCGCACGGTCAAATCCTCCCCTACTACGATCAGGGCGTCGGGGCAGTTGCGAAACATCTCGGCGAGGAGCTCACTGCTTTGTAGGTCCACCGACCAAGAGGCTACCTCCTGGTTGGCATCCGGCTCCCGCAGGTAGAGTCGTGGCCGCTGTGAGAATCAGACCACTCCGCTCGTACGACTCCGCTGCGGACCTGCCGGGGACGAGACCGGCACGGGACCGCCTCTTCCAGGGACCCGACGACCGACGGGCGCTCCTGGTGATGAGCGTGGGACACGGGATACAGCATTTCTACGTAGCTGGCCTGGCGGTTTGCTACCCTTTCGTGCTCGCAGACCTGCACGTGTCTTACGGACAGCTCGGCTTGGTGCTCACCGTAGCCGGGATCCTAGGCGGGCTACTCCAAGGTGCCGCAGGGTTGCTGCGAGGAGCGAGCGCCAGGCTTGTGCTCGGCCTGCAAAACGCCGGACTTGCAGCGTCGACGCTGCTCGGTGCGGTCGCCCCCGGCTTCGCCGTTTTCGGCGCTGCTCGAGTCCTCGGCGCGGTCACGAGCTGGCCTCAGCACCCGGTGGGTTCGGCTTACCTGTCGGAGCGCTTCCCTCGTAGGCGTTCAACGGTGCTGAGCTGGCACACAGCAGGAGGTAGCGCTGGGACCGTAACCGTGCCTTTAATAGTTACCGCGCTCATCGCGACGGCCGGATGGCGGTGGGCGCTGGTTGCGCTCACAGGCTTCCTCGCCGCCGGGGCGGTGCTCATGGCCGCTGCCCTGCCTAAGGAAGGCCCCCACACCCACGTCAGCCATGATACGAACAGGGTAGGGACCCGTAAGTTGCTCCGAGAGCGCCGGGTCATAGCAGTGCTCGCAGCTTCGACCGTCGCCGCAGGAGGCAGGGGCTTGGGCACGCTCTCAACTTTCATCCCGGGCGATCTGCGAACCCATCTGGGGCTTTCAGCGCTGACCGTAGGAACCGTCTTCAGCGTGATCATGGCGGCGAGCATCGCCGGCCCGCTGCTGGGTGGGACTTTGGCAGACCGATTCGGACGACGTTCGACCCTCGTCATCACCTACCTGGCCGGGGCGGGAGCTATAGCGGCGTTCGGTTTCTCCGCCAGCTCTCTAGGCGCGTTGATCCCGCTCGGACTTGCGCTTGGGCTGCTCGCATACACCGAGTCCCCGCTGATCCAGGCGCTCTTCTCCGACCTTACAGCCGACGGCAACGCCAGGTCCGCGTTCGGAGCTTTCTTCGCGATCGCCTACGGGGTAGGTTCCCTTTGGACTGCCCTACTCGGGTGGATCATCGACGCAGCGGGCTTCCCAGCCGCGTTCGCCACCATGGCCGGCTCGTTCGTCCTCGCGGGGGCCATCATCGCCTTCGGCACCGGTGAGGACAAGGCACGACACTCTGTCGTACAGGCGTGAGACGCTACCCACTCTGAGTTCGGCTCATTTCCCTGGAGCTCCAGGAGTCTGAGGGCGACGGAGGTCTCAGACCGGAGCCTCTAGGTCCAGGCGGGGTTTGCGCTCGGGGGGGCGGAGATCTCTGAGCAGGCCGAGTAGGTCATCCCTGTCTGCCCTTCGAGCCGGGTCGTCCCAGAGGTTCACTCTCTGGAGCGGATCCTCCAAAAGATTGTAGAGCTCACCCTCACTACCGTCATAGAGAGTCCCCGGCTTGTAGGCGGTGCAAACCCATTCGCAGGTGCTCACGGTGCGCAGGTGGACGTCGACGCCGTACAGTTCACTGTCCCACTCGGTGAGCACGCCATGGCGAGTGGTTTCACCTGGCTTTGAGAGGACCGAACCTTGCATCCACCCTGGCTGGTCGATGCCAGCGATGGAGGCTATGGTCGGAGCGAGATCGACAAGGCCGACCGGCGTTGAGACCACCCCGGGCTCCGGCCGGCTCGAAGGGGCAGGGCGCCAGATGAGAGGGAGGCGCATGAGGGACTCGACGTGGTAGGGCCCTTTGAATAAAAGCCCGAAGTCTCCTTGAAACTCGCCGTGGTCAGTAGTGAAGATGACGTCGACGTCCCCGTCCCAACCTCTAGCGGAGATAGCGGCCATCACCCTACCGAGAGCTTCGTCGATCAGTTCACACTCCACGGCGTTTCTAGCGTTCACTTCCCGCACTTGGTCGGGGGTGAGGGTAGCAGGAACCCATTTCGGTGGAGCCTCAAAGTTCGATACGAGCTTCCCGTCGTACCACATCCTCCAGTGGCGGGGTTTAGCATCCAGGATCGCCTCGCGCTCGGATTTGTCCTGCGGGTAACCCGCAGGTAGCGGAACCTGGCGCCAGTCGACCCGAGACATCTCCGACTGCGGTGGATCCCACGGATGGTGCGGGTCGGGGAAGCTCATCCACGCGAACCAGTCGTCCCCAGGCTGGAGGGAGTCCAACCAGGCGATCGTTCGATCAGCGACCCAATCGGTGTGATACCAGTCTCGCGGCACGTGGTTCACGTGAACCTGGGGCGCGCCGGTCTCACCGCCACCGGCGGCGTTGACCTCCAGATCCCCGTCGAGGGCCGGATAGAACCACCCCGCAGCCTCGGGGTGCTTCGCCCGAAGCCAGCGTGCGTAGTGGAGTTGCCCCGCCGAGCCGTGGGTTGCCAGCTCGAGATGTTCGAAACCCCGGTGCGAACCACCGGAGGGCGCTGTTCCTGTCGCTGCTAGGGAGTTCTCGGTGAAGCGCATGAAAGGGTCAAGGAATGGCTCGAAGTGAGCCTTTCCTATCAGAGCCGTCCGGTAACCGCTTCCACGAAGCAAAGCGGCGACGGACGGCGCATCAAGAGGAAGGGGCACGCCGTTCATCCACACCCCGTGAGTGCTCGGGTGCTGACCGGTGAGTATCGTCGAACGCGACGGCATACATACCACCGACTGAGGCACCGCCCGTTCGTAACGCAAACCTTGCGATGCCAAGCCGTCGATGACTGGAGTCCGCGCGATCATGCCACCGTTGACACCGAGCGTGTCGTAGCGCTGCTGGTCGGTGGTGACCAGCAAGATCTTACGGCCCATCATCTGCCCCCTTCCAAGATGTCACGCAGGTGACGCAGCGCCGCACCAGCCGCGCCGGCTATCACCAGCGCCATGGCGGCAGGGTCTGCGTCGGCCGCGTAGGAAACGAGACTGCTTCCATCTCCGAGATCGAACACATCGATGGTGGAAAGGTGCTCGCGCAACAATGGAGTGTCGATCCTGTACTGGAAGCGCCTCTGAAGCGAGTCGTTCGTGACGATCGTCTCGGGCATGGAGATCCCGGTGCCGGTGAGTACTGTCCTCCTCGATCCTTCTACCGTCGCCGATACGATACCGTCGAACCATTCGGCTATCCGAGCGGGATCACCGACCAGTTCCCAAACCTGGGAGGCCATCCTTTCAATACGCACGTCTCTTCGAACACTGGCTCTCACCGTAGCCGTCCTCTCGTGGAGGACCGTAGCGCAGCGTCAGGAACTCGCATCTGTCACCAGCCCGACTCTGTCGCCAGTAGGTCCCCGCAAATCGCCGGGCGTCCAAAGGTCACTCCAGATTTCCCAGACTTTCTTTCCCAGACTCTCAAGAACTGTAGTCAGACTCTAGCATGGCAACGTCACTGACAAGGTTTCCGAGAGCCAGGTTAACGTCGTCTTGATGATAACCCCAGGTAGGTCCGAGTGAGGCTTTCACGAGCGGCCTGTTATCACCGGGAATGCCAGTCGGAGCCACCTGGAGCCAAGTCGCTCCACCGGCTGTCATACACTTAGCTGTATAAAGGTCTGGGTAGGTCACCCAGGGGACCGCCCCGCTACCACGAAAGTAGGGCGAGAGCAGCCCTGAGGTCCCCCCGATATCCGCCGGGTTTACGCATGCGACCTGCTGACCAGCGGAAGTCGTCTGCAAAGACATGAGGCTTACTCCAGTACCTGGCCTGCCGAACAGCGAATCCGACGGTGGCTGGGAGCCGAAAGTCGAGTAGGCGATTGCGCAGCCGGGGACCTTGAGCGAGGTGCAAAGCGGGATGTGCTTGAAGGTGGCTCCCACGACGGACCCGGTCGGAACTTGCAGGTTGCCACCGGCAAGTATTGCGACGACGACACGCTTCAGGAGAGCAGGATCGTCATCGACGTGCTCGGACAGGAGTCGGATCAGCATCGCGGCCCCCTGAGAGTGACCGATAAAGACGATCGGCCGACCGTCGTTGTCGTGGGCCAGGTAGTAGCGCCAGTCTGCGAGCAGGCTCTGGTATGCCACGTCCAGACCGGATACTCCCGCGGTGAAGAGACCGCCGACTGTTACCTGACGGTACATCGGCGCCCACACCCGGCACACAGATGAGAAGCGCGATGCTTGCTGCTCGGCTACGCTGATCTCGGCGGGCTGGACTGTCAGGTTGGCGTTGGCGCCGCTCTCAGTGCTGACCGTCGGGTAGACGTAAAAGCAGTCGAAGGCAGAGTTTCCTGCAGGACTCGCATTCACCTGAGAAGTCGCACCGCTTGCCGAGACCGACTCTGCGTCGAGGTTGGCAGTGCAAGGGTCTGGGGTCGCGCCCGGCTGGCACAGCCAGACCGGCCCAGCGCTCGTCGACCCTCCCCCACCCGGCGGGCTCGTCGGCGCGGAGAGCGTCGTAGGCGGGGCGGGGTGTGGTGGTCCAGGTGACGCCGACTTCGAAAGCGAGGACCCACACGACGCGAGGCTGAGGGCTAGCAGTGCTACCAGGACAGTCGCGATGCGGGTGCGCATGACACGAAGCTAGCAACAGCCGGCGGGCTGCGTCGCTTGCTGGGCCAGCTCCTCGGCAAGCGGGCGCGTAACACGGCGCTCAGTGCCCGAACCGGGCACGCTCAAGCTAGGCGCACGGCGTGGCCGGGAGCCCCCTGGTCATCTCTGCGTGAGATGCCAGCAGGTGGGCTACCGCAAGCGTCACCGAGTCGGCTGCGGGAATGTGAAGGCTTTCGTCGATGCTGTGGGCGTTCGACCCCGGGCCGAGTACGCCGGTGGCGACGACTTGCACACCCGGGAAGCGCTTTCCCAGTGTCGCGAGGAACGGTATGCTCCCTCCTTCGCTAGTCCAGCCTGCCTTACGACCGAAAGCCGAAGTCGACGCCTCGTCCAACGCCTCGAGCAGCCACGGTGCAAGCCTGGGACATGACCAGCCGGACGCCGGCGGGTGCGCTGTCACGGTCACTTTCGCTCCAGACGGCGGATCGTCCCCCAAAGCGGCGACTAAGGACGCCGTTGCTGCAACAGCATCCACAGAGGGCGGCAACCGAAACGAGAGATTAGCTGTCGTCGCTGCGTGAACAACGTTCCCGCCTGCGCTTACAGAAGGAATGCCGTCGATACCGATGACGGACATGGCGGGACGCCACGCCTGTCGAAGTAGTCGCTCGGCGGGACCTGAGCCGGCCAGCTCGACGCCTTCCAAGACGGGGAGCGACTCTGCCACGACGTCGCCGAGCTCGTCGGCAAGATCTTGAAGCCTTCGGAGCTGATCTGGCGGGGGTTCCGCCGACAGTGAAGGCAGGAGCACCTCTCCCGTATCGGGGTCCTCCACGCGGCTGAGCAGCTGGCGCAGCACCCGGAAAGGGGAAGGTACGATTCCGGAGGCCGTTCCCGAGTGCACTCCCCGCTCGAGGACTCTGACGTCGACTGTGACCACGGCGTTGCCCCGCAGCGACTGTGTAAGCCACAGCCTGTCGTAGGTCGGCGCCCCCGAGTCTAGGCACACCAGCAGGTCCGTTCCCACCAGCCGTGCCGCCAGCGCATCGAGGTGTGCGTCAAGATCGGGGCTTGCGCTCTCCTCGCTCCCCTCTATAAGAACGACGCATCGCGGGTGTCGCAACCCGGCTTTTTCTACTGACTCGACTGCTAGGAGCGCTGCGAACAGCGAGTAGCCGTCGTCCGCTGAGCCTCTTCCATACAGCCTGTTGGCGCGAAATACCGGACGGAAAGGGTCAAGCCCGGGGCTCCATGTCCCAAGGGGCGGCTGCTTGTCGAAGTGACCGTAAAGCACGACCGTGCCGCCGGCTTCGGGGTCAGAAGCGGGGATTTCGCACACGAGCAGCGGGGTCCGACCTTCTAGGCGGTGGATGTCCGTCCGGATCCCCTCGATGGGACGGCTCCTCGCCCAGTCGGCCAGGAACTCCACAGCCCGATCGATGTGGCCGCCCGAGGCCCACTCGGGATCGTAGGCGGGTGACAGGCAGGGCATCTCCAAGTAGCGGGCCAGGACATCTAACGCCTCGTCAGCAAACCTGGTTCTCATCGACGTTGTCGGCGGCACCGCTTCACTGTAATCGCGCCAAGGTGTCCTCCAACGCGCAGATGGGACGTCATCGCCACACCCGCCGTGTCACCAGCCGGGGACGGCGCCCGGTGACAACCTGTAGAGTTGCTCGCCAGCGTTGCGGACAACGAGAATTCCCCGTTGGTCATCCCAAGCGGCCGGATCGACACTCGCCGGGTCGAGGTAGTCAAGGTTGACCGAGCGCACCACATTCTCGGGGATACCAGTAGCTAGCGTGACAGTCACACGTGAGCGCTCCCCCTCCAGCGGGCTATAGGTGCCGGCTCCACGAAGATGGGTAGAATGAGCGATATCGCCCCAGTGATAACCCTTGAAGCGGTCCCACTGCTTGACGTAAAAGTCACGGCAGTGGTAGCCGAGGTCAGCAAGGAAAGGATGGGTGACAGCAAGCTGCGTCATGTGCGGCGCGTAGATGACCACCTGACCGCCGTCGGCTACGACCGGCTCAACTTTGTAGAAACCTTTGGCTCCGGTCCACATGTCGCTGTACTTCTCGGGCAGTATTGACAGCACTTTAAGCACAGGGGCATCTAGGTAGCGTATGTGCGTCTGAGCTGACACCTCTGCGGCAGCCAGCCAAGCCGCAACCGGTTCGCCGAAAGCTAACGAGTAAATATCCTTCGATCCTGAACCGTTAACCACGCATAAGGCCAAACGATCCGAGGGGACCATCGAAGCGGCCTCGTCGATGAGTGCCCGGACTGGAGTGATGCCAAGAACTCCGATGGTGTTAGCGCTTGTTATCAAAGCTCCCAGCCAGTGGGACGCGTCGATGAACTCTTGGCCGGAGACCCCGGGGAAAAGGTACTTGTTCCCCCCTGAGAAGCCGACGACCTCGTGAGGAAAGACGGGTCCGACTATGAGAGTGACGTCATGTTCGACCACCGCTCGGTTGACCCGAACCGGCACATCCTCGCTGAGCATGCCGTTGGACAACTCCGCTGTCCTCGCCGCGCTTATAGTACCCAGTGTCACCAGAGAGCCGGGCTCCCACCAGGCATGGTCCACCACGCGCATCCCCGGGTAGGACTCGTCGAGCGCGCTGGGACTGTAACCGAGGTGGCGGGCACGCGCAGCCTCGCTCATCGCTGCGTGAGTGCCGAGGGCTACGAGTACTGTGAGCCTCGACACCCTCGGGAAAAGAGCTGAGTGGACAGACCTCACCAGAAGAGGAAGCGGACAACTTCGGGTAGCGTCAGGCACCAACACGCACACGCTGCGCCCGTCGAGGCGAACATGCGATAGCTGCTCATGTATGAACGCTTCTACCTCGTCGTCGCCCAAGGATCGTCCTGGGCCGCCGATGGTAGCCGCCCCAGGCAGCGAGTTCGCTTCGATCATCTAGTGGCCACTTGTGTTGGACCCCCTGCCTTACAGCGAGCAGTTGCGCGCGATATTAGCATGGAGAAGTATAAGAAGAATGGCCTCGTCGTCTAGGTTGGAACTAAACGCTGATCGCCTTCTGCCCAGCGATCCCCAGCGGCGGAGCATCGCTCGTCGGCTCTACGAGTCGGTCAGGGATCTGCCGGTGATCTCACCTCACGGCCATGTCGACCCTCGCCTCCTAGCCGACGACCTCCCCTTCCCGGACCCGGCGAGTCTTCTGATATCTCCGGATCACTACGTGACCCGCCTGCTTCACGCGAGCGGTGTCGGCCTCCAAGAACTGGGCGTGGGTCGCCAGTCCTTGACCGAAGGCCACGCCAGACGGGCGTGGCGACACCTCTGCGAGCACTGGAATATCTTCGCGGGGACGCCTGTACGATTCTGGCTCGAAGCTGAATTAGCGGAGATATTCGGAGTAACGCTGCGACCGTCGGCGCATACAGCCGACGCCATCTTCGACCAAGTAGCCGGGTGCCTCGACGAGGACGCCTACAAGCCGCGTGCGCTTCACGATCGTTTCAAGATCGAAGCGCTCGCAACAGCCACCGACCCCTGCGACGACCTTTCGGCGTACGACTCGCTAGTCGACGACCCTTCGTGGAGGGGTCGGGCTATCCCAGCGTTTCGTCCGGACCGCTACCTCGAACCCGCCCGGTCAGACTGGCCGAGGCTTGTCGAGCGACTCGGGGACGCCGCAGGTCTGGACACCGGTAACTACCGAGGCTTTCTGCAGGCTCTCAGCCAACGCCGACGCATCTTCGCGGAGCACGGCGCGACCTCGGCTGACCACAGCCACCTCGACGCGCGGACCGATCCGCTCGAACCGGCCGAGGCGGAGAGGATCTACCGGGCTGCTCTGGCCGGCAGCGCCAACCCCGACGAAGCGACCGCCTTCCGCCGGCACATGATGTTGGAGATGGCACGCATGTCGTGTGAGGACGGGCTGGTGATGACGCTCCACCCCGGTATCAGACGTGGCCACCACCAGCCGACAGAGGCGGCCTTCGGCCCGGACGCCGGCTGCGACATCCCGGTCCAAGTGGAGTTCACTGAGGCTCTGCGCCCGCTGCTCGAACGTTACGGGACTGCCACAGGCTTCCACCTGGTGATCTTCACGGCGGACGAGACCGTCTGGTCGCGCGAGCTTGCTCCTCTTAGCGGTTTCTACCCGTCGGTGTATGTAGGCGTGCCGTGGTGGTTCCTCGACGCTCCGGACGCCATACGCCGCTTTCGGTCTGCCGTGACGGATACAGCCGGCTTCTTCAAGACGTCGGGGTTCGTCGACGATACCCGGGCCTTTTGCTCTATTCCGGCCCGCCACGACATGTCCAGACGTGTCGAGGCTGGCGTGCTCGCCGGCATGGTCGCAGAGCATCGACTGAGCGAGGAGGAGGCCGTCGAGATCGCCGCTGGCCTGGTGACGGAGCAGCCCAGACGGGTGTTCAAACTTTGACGGCTTCGCAGACCTCGACGTGATCTCTCCACGGCTTTCGCGTGATGGTGGAGCTGGCCGGCCAGCTGGCCCTGTACGGCTTGTGCACCTGGGGCTGGGAAACTTCTTCCGGTCTCACCAGGCTTGGTACACCGACCGAGCTAGCGACGCAGCGGAGTGGGGTTACGCCGCGTTTACGGGTCGCTCCACCGCGATAGCGAGCGTTCTCGAACAGCAAGACGGTCTCTACACGCTCGTCGTTCGGTCGCCGAGCGAAGACCGCTTGGAGCTGATCAGCTCTGTGAGCGAAACCCGAAGCGCCGCAGATCACGATGCTTGGCTCGCGTCGTTGTCGTCAAAGCTAGTAGCGGCAGTCACGATAAGCGTCACAGAAGCCGGCTACTGTCGAAGCGCCACCGGCGGTCTGGACTTGTCTCGCGCCGACGTTGCCGGCGACATCGAACGGCTCAGGGGCAACCTCACCGCCCCGGTCGTGTCAGCTCCGGCCCGGCTGCTAGGAGGCCTCGCAGCGCGACGCCGAGCAGACGCCGGGCCGATCACTTTGATCCCCTGCGACAACCTAGCCGGCAACGCTGCTCTGACCTCCCGGGTCCTCGAGGACCTCGCCGAAGTCGTCGACTCCTCCCTCGCGGAGTGGATCACCGAGTCGGTGAAAGTCGCCGCTACGGTAGCGGACCGCATTACCCCCCACGCAGCCGCTGAGGACCTGGAAGCCGTGAGAATCAGGACCGGGTACCGGGATGGCGCTGTCGTCGTCGCCGAGCCTTTCAGCGAGTGGGTCCTCGCAGGCTCCTTCCCGTCCGGCCGACCGAGATGGGAGGACGCCGGTGCCGTCTTCGTCGACGATGTCACCGACTACGAGCACCGCAAGCTCTGGCTGCTCAACGGTGCCCATTCCCTGCTCGCCTACGCCGGGTCTATCAAAGGTCACCAAACCGTCCCGGAAGCCATCGCAGATGGCACCTGCGTCTCCTGGGTCCGGCAGTGGTGGCAGGAAGCTAGAAGCCACCTACCGCAGTCCGCTGTCGAACTGGACGCTTACAGTGACACCGTACTGGAACGCTTCGCGAACACGAAGATCGCCGACCGGCTGGAGCGGATTGCCGAAGACGGTTCGCAAAAAATACCTTTCCGAGTGCTACCCGTGCTGCGAGCGGAGCGATCCGCCGGCCGTGTACCCACTGGAGCGACTCGCATTCTGGCAGCTTGGATCTGCCACTTGCGAGGTCAAGGAGCGGCGATCCGCGACGTCGAGGGGCCCAAAATGATCGCCTTGGCCCAAGGCCCTCTACGGCGCGCAGCTTCCAACGTCTTGTTCGCGCTCGACGCAGAAGTTGCGTCGGACAGCGAAGTGGTAGAGACCGTGACCGAGCAGTGCCGCGAACTTTCAGGACCGGCCGGCGATGCCTAAAACTCCCAGGGGTCGTGTAGTGATAGGCATCGACGTAGGCACAACCGGGGTCAAGGCGGTCGCCTTTGGCCTCAGCGTCAACTCCCGGACGGTGGCAGTCCGGGAGTACCCGCTCCTGCGCCCAGCCCCCGAGCAGGAGGTCCAGGATCCGGCGGTTATCTTGAGAGCGACTACCAGTGCGCTCGCCGAGTGCGTGTCGCGAGTGCAGGGTGCGTCCGTCGCGGGGATCTCGTTGAGCGCCGCCATGCACGGTCTCATGGCCCTAGACAGCGACCTTCACCCCATCACGCCGCTCGTCACCTGGGCTGACGGGCGGGCCAGCGCAGAAGCCCTGGAGTTTCACCGTGACGGCAGCGCCGGTGACCTGCAGAAATCAACGGGGACTCCAGTCCACCCGATGGCACCTCTCACCAAGCTGCTGTGGTTCTCCAGGAACGACCGCGACACCTGGGCCAAGGCACGATGGTGGCTGGGCTTGAAGGACTTTCTGCTACTCAAGCTGACCGGCACTCTCGCCACCGAACTGTCGTCAGCGTCGGGAACCGGGCTCGTCGACATGAACACGAAGACTTGGAGTCAACTGGCGGTGCACGCATGCGGTGTCCGAGCCGAGGCGCTGCCGGAGATCCTTCCTACGACCTCCGTCCTGCCCCTAGTTGCGGACGTCGCGATGAAGGTTGGCCTTGCGCCCGGCACCCCGGTTGTGGTGGGCGCCGCAGACGGTCCGCTCTCCAATCTCGGAGCTGGAGCGCTATCCCCCGGAGTCGCCGGAATGTCACTCGGAACCAGCGGAGCGGTCCGCATCGTCTGCGACGGACCCCGCACCGACCGGGCCGGAACGCTGTTCAGCTATCCTCTGATAGAACCGTTGTGGGTCGTCGGCGCAGCGATCTCCAACGGAGCCGAAGTCGTCCGCTGGGCTGGTCGTGCACTGCTGCCCGGAGGGGCTGCTGGCTCGAACCTCGATGACGCCGCGCTCACCCTGGCGTCTAGCATCCCCCCCGGTAGTGAGGGCCTCGTAATGATGCCTTTCTTGCTTGCAGAGCGCTCCCCGCTTTGGAACCCCGACCTCTTCGGGGCTCTTGTCGGCTTACGCCGCCATCACAGCGCAGCCCACCTGATTCGCGCATGCCTCGAAGGTGTCTGCTTACAGATGAAGGTCCTCGTCGACCGCGTGGATTCGGTCTATCCGCTGAACAGCGTGAGAGCCACCGGAGGCGCGTTTCGCTCGCCGCTGTGGCGCCAGGTGATGGCCGCCGCGGTCAACCGACCCTTCTACGTCGTCGGCGAAGCGGAAGGTACCGCTCTAGGGGCGGCCATGCTCGGCCTAGTCGCTCTCGGACAAGTCGCCAGCCTGGAACAGGCCGTTGCTGTCCTCTCGGGCCCGGACGGCCCAGCGAGTGTACACATCGAAGTCTCACCGGCTCTCGTCGAAGGCTTCGCCGATATCCACGAGCGTACGCGAAGCATCCTCGACGCGCTTGCGGGCACGCTCGACGAAGACCGTCTTTAACCCTGATCTTTCTGAAGTCGAACACCGAGGCCCGCCACCACTCGACTGTCGTAGCACCGTCGTGATCAGCGGTCCATGACGATAAGATTTCGCTGCGCTGAGTAAAGGCCACGACCTGGCTGCCCGTTGGCTTCCCGTCGTGCACGCCTGCGCACTCTACGCTACTCGGGAGGTCAGAGTCGTCCGGCTCTACCACAGCCGGCGACGGCAATCACCCCCGGTGCCCACAGGTTCACCGACGACTGAAGCGAGGTACAATGCGAGCGTGGATCGTTGACCGGCAGGGGCCGATAGCCACAGGCCCACTCGAACTAATCGAGCGGGAGATACCGTCTCCGGGTCCGAGTCAGATTAGAGTGAAAGTAAAGGCGTGCGGTGTCTGCCGAACCGACCTGCACCTCGTCGAAGGCGACCTGGCGCTTCACCGTGAGGGGGTTACACCTGGACACGAGATCGTCGGCGTCGTCGACGAACTCGGCCGCGGATCTCAACGATTCAAACTCGGAGATCGAGTCGGGATCGCATGGCTGGCCAGCACGTGCGGCGCCTGCAGGTTCTGCCGTTCGGGCCGCGAGAACCTCTGCACGTCCCCTCGCTTCACCGGATGGGACGACGACGGTGGTTTCGCTGAGTACGCACTCGTCGACGAGCGATACGCCTACTACCTTCCCGGGGCAGTCTCCGACGTGGAGACAGCCCCTTTGCTCTGCGCAGGGATTATCGGCTACCGCGCTTTGAGACGAGCGAATCTGCCACGTTTCGGCCGGCTCGGCATCTACGGATTCGGCGCGTCAGCACATCTCGCAGCTCAGATCGCGATACGCGAGGGGGCCACAGTCCACGTTCTCACACGCTCAGCGCGAGCAAGGGAGCTGGCTATGTCCTTGGGTGCGGCATCAGCCAGAGAAATCACCGAAGGACCGCCGGAGCCCTTGGACGCTTCGATTCTGTTTGCCCCCGCCGGCGACCTGATACCGGCAGCGCTAGGCGCCCTCGAACGGGGTGGAACGCTCGCCGTGGCAGGAATCCATGTGAGCGACATCCCGCCCCTCAGCTACCACCGTCACCTCTTCGAGGAACGGACGTTGACCAGCGTGACTGCCAACACCCGAAGCGATGGCGAGGAACTTCTCGCTGCAGCCGACCGGCTCCAAGTCCGAGCAACCACCACTTCGTATCCGCTGGAGCAAGCCGACCGGGCGCTCGCTGACCTTGCGCACGGCCGGGTCCGTGGCGCCGCTGTTTTGGTGGTCGACGACAGTTGGGATACGACCAGGAGATAACCCCGGACCTACCGCAGTGGGTGGAGGCAGTCACGGCTGTGGTCGTACCCTGGGCCGAAGCCACAAGATCTTAAAGCGCGAACCTCGTGAACGCTACGGGCACCTCTTCAAGGAACACCAGCCCGGTTCCTGAGCGGAGCCTGGTGCCAAGCTGGGGCTGCTATCCGATCCTCACGACGTCGTCGACGTAGAGCGCCAGTTCCGGTTCGTGCGAGACCACGACGATCGCCTGGTCGCCGGCTGCGGAGATCATCTCTGCGAGCACTCGGCCCGATGTGGCCGGGTCTATGTGCGCTGTGGGTTCGTCGAAGACCATCACACTGCCGCCGGCTAGCAAAGCTCGCGCAAGACCGAGGCGTTGACCTTCCCCGGCGCTCACGGCCCGGCCCGATCCCGCCCCCAGCTGGGTGTCGAGACCGTCTGGCAGCCCGGCGAACCAGCCGGATAGGCCGACGCGTTCTATGACCTCCCGGCACTGTCGGTCGCTAGCCTGATTGTTTCCCAGCCTGAGGTTATCGGCGAGGCTCGCTGCGAACAGGTGGGTGTCCTCGGACATCCACCCGACAACCCGGGCGATGTCAGTGCGCGTCAAGGTGGTCACGTCGTGGTCCCCGATGGTCGCCTGCCCCTCGTCGCATTCGACGAAGTGCAACAAAGCCCACAGAGCTGTCGTCTTGCCCGAACCGCTCGGCCCGGTCACCCCGAGTTTTTTGCCCGGACCGGCCGTCAGGCACGTGGGGGCGAGCATGACGGTGCCGTCCGCGGCGCGCACGACGGCGTTATCCAACTTCGCCGCCAGCCTTCCGGGTTGCACCCCCAGATCGGCTGGAGGTTCGCGAACCGGACGGGGAAGCTTCGCCAAGCCGGCCAGGCGCTGCGCTGCTGCTCCCGCCGAACCTATTTCCGACGCCGCCGCCGGCAGCGCCGCCACCGCTTCGAAAGTTGCGAGAGCGCTGAAGACTGCCACGGCGACCATGACGCCTGAGAGACGGTGGGAGCGCTGCGCTGCAAAGGCTACTGCCAGGAGCGCGACGACGGCCCCTCCTGACACCCAGATCGCCGACGCTGCGCCGATCCCTGACGTCACCGCCCGGCGCAGCGCCACCGACGTCGACTTGGATCCGACTGCGTCGAGGCGGCGTTGGAGGATGTCCTCGCGGCCGAACGCTGCGAGCTCCCTGGCGGAGCGTAGAGTGTCAACCACCGACGAGGACACTTCTTCGCGCAACGCGGCTTCCTGGCGGGCGTAGCCCGCCCCACGGCGAAACGCGACGAGCGAGACCGCCATCCCGCCCAGGCAGCCCGCTAGGACGACGAGACCGGCGGCGGGCAGGACCAGCGCCGCGACGACGCTGCCAGCTACGACGCTCGCAGCCACGTCGACGCCAGCGGTGCTCCCCTGAGCTAAGCCTTCGGCTATAAGGTCTGTATCTCCGACGAACGCGTTCAGGACAGCGCCTTTCCCCGACTCGGGAAGACCGCCGGGGACCAGCGCTTCGAGGTCGTCGAAGAGCTTGAGCCTCAAGTTGTTGAGCGCGCCGAGCGACACCGCGTGAACGCTGAGGCGCTGGACGTAGCGGAACGCTCCCCGGCCGAGAGCGAAAGCCTGCACCGCCGCCATCGCTACAGCGAGGCTGAGAACCGGAGGCCTCAGCGAAGCGCGGGTGATGAGCCACCCCGACGTCGCCATGAGACCGACGCCCGAAAGTGACGCCATCGCGCCCGACACTACCGCCGCCGAAATGCCCGCCTTGGACAATCGGCCGGAACGCCGGCACACCGCGAGCACACCCTCGCTCCGGCGACGACGGGCCGTCATGAGCCCACCGCCACCGGTGTTGATCCGCAAGCGCAAACTGCTGGGTTCGGGCCGGGTATCTCCACCACCCGGTCTGCCAGTGCGAGTACCGCTGGGCGGTGGGTGACGATCAGCGCGCTCGCCGCCCCAATATGGCGACCGATGCTTTCGATGACGTGACGCTCCGTGGCTTCATCGAGGTGCTCGGTCGGCTCGTCTAGCAGGTAGAGTCCTGCGGGACGCAAAAATGTCCTCGCAATCGCTACGCGCTGACGCTCCCCCGCCGAGGTGGGCCTGCCACCGTCACCAAGGCGGGTCCCGAGACCTTCGGGGAGAGAGTCGAAAAAGTGCAAGCCGCCGGCTTGCACCAAGGCCGCGAGCAGTTCGGCGTCACCGGCGTCCGAGTCGGCAAGGGACAGGTTCTCCCTGAGAGTTCCCGCGAGGATCGTGGGGCGTTCCGGGAGGTAAGCGAGAAGCCTCCGCCACGCGGTGAGATCCATCTCGGCCAAGTCAACACCTCCCACGGTTATCGAACCGCTGGTGGGTTCGAGGAACCCGGCGAGAAGGTCCACGACCGTCGACTTGCCCGAGCCGTTTGGGCCGACGACGCAGACCGTCTCTCCGGGTTCGATCCGAAGCTCGACGCTGTCAAGTACGGGCCGGTCCCGGCCTGCCACGCTGACGCTAACCGACTTCACCAGGATAGGAGCGCTCCTCGGGTCGGGAGGCTCGACTAGGCGGGGCTGCCGGGAGTGCTCAGGGCCAGGGTCGAGCAGGTCCATGATCGACGACGCAGCGGCGAGGCCTTCTGCGCTTTGGTGGAACTCGGCGCTTGCCCTTCGAAGAGGAAGAAACACCTCGGGCGCGAGAACAAGCACCGACAGGGCCGCTGAGAGGCGGATCGTCCCATCGACGAGTCGCAGTCCCAACGGTACCGCTACTAGAGCGACCGACACTGAAGCGAGCTCGTCGAGTACGAAAGCAGACAGGAAAGCGAGCCTGAGGGTGTCCATGCTCGCTCTGCGCAGGGTCTCCCCAGCCTCTGCGATCCGCTGGCGCTGGACGCGGCTTCGCCCGTAAGCCCTGATGACCGCCATCCCTTCGAAGACGTCCAGCACCCGACGTGACAGTCCCTGGACTTCCTCCCATTTGCGCTCTGCCAGTTCGGACGTGGCCCGGCCGACGAGAGCGCCGAAGACGGGAAACAACGCCAAACCGATCAAAATGACGATCAGCGACACCCAGTCGAGGACTCCTATGGCCACGGCCAGGGCGACTGGCGCGGCCGCTGCGAGGACGAAGTCAGCGATGCAACGTCCGACGTAGACGTCAAGGGCGTCCATACCTCGGCCAGCGACGCTCGCAATGTCACCGGCTGCAGCCTCCCTAGTGGCGGCGTCCCGGCGTAGCGCGACACGGGCCAGCCTGCTTCTAAGCGCCGCCTTAGACGCGGCGGACCCCTTGGCGGCCACAACCTGGCCAGCCGCCGCAGTTGCTCCTCTGAGCAGAATCGCCGCCGCCAACCAAGCAAGCTCCCGTGTCCGCCCGACGTGCCCGGCGTGCGGCATCGCCCCCGCTATCAGCGAGCCGAGCGTCAAAGCCTGTACCACCACGGCCGCCGTCGACACCAAGCCGAGAGCCACCGACGCGGCCACTGTCAAACGAACAGCCGGCACCTGCCTGACAAGCCTCGTCTCCACTAGGCGACGATCGACGCCGCCTGCGGCCGTCGTCACACACCGACCCCGCTGCGCACAGGCGGGCGGGTCAGACGCTGACGGAACACCCAGTAGGTCCAACCCTGGTAGACAAGGACGATCGGAGTGAAAATCGCTGCGACTACTGTCATCACTACCAGCGTGTAGTGGTGCGAGGCGGCGGCGGCGATCAGCAGGCCGCCTTTCGCCGAAGCGTTGGAGGCCGGCAGGACAGCGGGGAACATTCTCGAGAAGGTAGCTCCCATGAGAGCAACGATGCCGACTACCGTAGCCACGAACGCCATGCCTTCACGCCGAGCGGAGCCGAACGCGGTGGAGGCGAGCAGCGTGGCGGAGATCACTGCTGCTAGACCGACGACAGCCAGCACCAACGGGACAGCTACCGGGAGCTGGTCGGGCACGGGCGGCCGGCCAGCCGCTGAGATCCACACGATCAGACCGGCCAACAGCACCGCCGCGCCGGCCCCCGAAGCGGTTGCGGCGCCCTTCGCCCGCTCCGATAGCTCGCCAGTGGTCTTGAGCGCCAGGAACAACGAACCGCTTAGCACGAAGATGCTCAGGCTGGTGAGACCTCCGAAGACTGCGACGGGGTGAACAGCTCCCAACAGACCCGACGTGTAGCCTTTCGACGACAGGCGTACCCCGGTTACGAAGTCGGTGAACGCCGCCCCCCAGACGATCGCTGGTATGAGACTGCCGGCAAAGTTGGCTACGTCCCACGTACGCCTCCAACGCGCGTCATCGATCTTCCCGCGGAACTCGAACGACACACCACGAATGATCAACGCCAGCAGCACCAAGAACAGCACCAGGTAAAAACCGCTGAAAAGCGACGAGTACCAAAGCGGGAACGCGGCGAACGTCGCACCGCCGGCGGTGATGAGCCAAACCTCGTTACCGTCCCACACCGGGCCGATGGCGTTCAGGCAGAGGCGACGATCGAGGTCGTCACGGGCGACGAACGGGCTTACGACCGAGACCCCGAAGTCGAAACCTTCCAGGGTCAGATATCCGGTCCATAGGAGGCCTATGAGAGCGAACCACGCCGTTTCTAGTGGAGTGAAAGGCATATTTATCTTCTTCTCCGTTCGAAGGCTCAGTAGATGAGGCTCGGGACGCGGGCAGCCTCGTCGGGCGCGTCACCTGGTGGCGCCGGGGTCGCAGACGGGACATCATCGAGCTCGCGTCGCGCAGCTCGCACCATGAGCGCCGCGTCGGCGCTGAAGATGACCGCGTACACTGCGACGAACATAACGAGGCTGAAAACCACGTCCGCGGTCGGGACCGGCGACACTCCTTGGGATGTCTTGAGCAGACCGTAAACGACCCACGGCTGGCGACCCACCTCGGTGAAAATCCATCCTGTGCTGTTCGCCAAGAAGGGTAGAGCTATGCCAAAGGTGGCCGCGCGGCGGAACCACTTGTTCCCCAAGAAATGCCGTCGACGCATCCCCCACAGCGCCCAGGCGCCGAGGCCGATCATCGCGATGCCCGCCCCGACCATCAGCCGGAACGACCAGTAGGTTACCCAAGTGACCGGGGTGTAGCTGCCGGCCCCGTACTTGGCTGCTTCCGCGGCTTGCACCTGGTTGATCCCCTGCACCTGACCATCCCAGGACAGATCAGCTATCAGGGACAGTAGGTGAGGCACCCGAATCTGGAAAACAGGTCTCGAGCCGTTGAGCGTTCCGATGGTTATGATCGAGAAGCTCGCCCCGCTCGACGTGTTGTAAAGCGCCTCAGCCGATGCCATCTTCATCGGCTGCTGGGTGTCCATCAGACGTGCCTGCATGTCACCTGACACGGCCGTGAGGATCACCGCCACAAGCATGAATGCTGCTGCGAAGCGCGCCGCTCTGTAGAACAGGGAGCTGCGCTCAGCGACCCCACGGTCTCGGTAGGCTCGCCACACTGACACCCCAAGCATCAAAGCTGCTCCCGTCGACACGGCAGCGAGGATTGTGTGGGCGAACGACCATAGCGCCGTAGAGTTGCCGAGTACCGCCCAGAAGTCCGTGAGAACTGCCTGGCCTCCCTCGACCTTATAGCCGACCGGGTGCTGCATCCACGCGTTGGCGACCAAGATGAAGTACGCTGAGAGAATCGTACCGACGCTGGTCAGCCAGATGGTCGTCAGGTGCACCCGGGGGGATAGACGTTCTCTCCCGAAGATCCACAGCCCAACGAATGTAGACTCCAAGAAGAACGCTATCAGCGCTTCCAACGCGAGGGGGGCTCCGAAGATGTTACCGACGAAGGCTGAATAGTTAGACCAGTTCAGGCCGAACTCGAACTCCAAGACGATCCCGCTGACCACGCCGGTGGCGAGGTTGATTAGGAACATGCGGCCGAAGAACCGGGTGAGACGGTCCCATCCCGCGTCGTGCCTGCGGTAGGCGAGGGTCTGCATGACCGCCACGAGAAGTCCCAGGCCAATCGTCACGGGCACCAAGAAGAAGTGGAAGATCGTTACGAACGCGAACTGCCACCTCGCAAGCTGCAGACCCATCGTCAACTCCCAGCCATCCCGTTGATACCGTCAGCCGACGAAACTTGCATCTGATCCTCCCGTCCACAGGTTTCGTTCACAGCCCAAGTCTTCCAGCGGACTGATTCGAGCGATAGGGCCTTTCGTCACATCTTCAAGGCGTCCGTATCACACGCCAAGACCATTTCGAGCGGAGCGACGCACGCCGGCGGGCTGGGTAGGCCGATGGCTCCGCTCACCGATCGGGCGGGACCTTGGGGGCGTTGCCGATGTGGCGGACAGGGTGGTTCCTTCTTGCCACGGTCAGCCCCGCTCAAGTCCGATGATCCTCAATTCCGAAGTTTCCCTTTCCTACAGGGCACTTCTCTACTTCGTGTTCATCGCACTATTCGGAGATTTCCGCATGGAACCACCCATAAAACTGGGCCACAGGTTGACGCGTATATCCGAAGGCAGTCTTTCCTTAACGGACAGCACCCAACACCGCTCATTATAGATTCCTAGTCAGAACAGCAAACACCCAGCGCAAGACGTCCCATCCGAGCCTCCGAAGAACATAGACCCGATGCATCAACTTCGCCGGCCAGTTAGCGGTGCGCACCTGACAGCTTCAGGACCGCAAGAACTCCGTCGAAAACTCCTCAGTGGACTTCTCCGCCCGCGCATGGACCTGGGAAAAGTGGTCTGCCCTCTCAGCGCTGCTGATTACCGTCGGAACCGTCGCAGGTCACCTGGCGGCACCGAGCGCTGACATGACCGTCATGGCCCTGTCGGTGATCGGAGTACGCCGAGGGATCCGCTCCAACAGACCCGCCAACCCGGTCACGTGGCGCCTGGTGATGGAAGCTGTCAGCCTATTCCTGCTGGCGGATATCGTGGCCAAGGTCCAGCCCGTAGTAACCGGACGACCGCTACCATATCCATCACTGGCAGATGCGGCCAACGCTCTTGGCTATGTGATCTGTCTAGCGGCCGGAGTAACTGTCGTCCGGAGACGCTCGAAAGGCACCGACCCCACGGCTCTCGTCGATGCAGGAATCGTGACAGGTGGCATCGCTTCATTGGCATGGGCGTTCGTAATCGTCCCTGACCTACAAGATCGGGCATCGTCTAGTATCGGCAGAGGGACAAACGTATTTTTCGACGTCTTGTCAATGGCCTTGGTCGCCATCGTAGTCCGGCTGGCATGCGGGCCAGGAAGACGAAATGGTAGTTGGTACTGGCTAGCATCAGCTGTCGCCAGCGCTCTAGTGTCAGACCTCCTGCTTGCCGTCTGGAGTGAGTCGGGCCGAAGTGGGACGCTGGTAACTGTTAGTAACGGCTTGGCTGCCTGGGCCTGCGCTAGCTTAGCGACGGCATCCTTGCATCCTGGGATGGGTCAGCTCACCGAGCAGTCAAACGAGCAGTTACCCCCGATGAGCCCATACCGTCTAGCAACGATGATCGGGTCCGCGCTGGTAGCGCCCGTAATCCTCTTGGTCCACAGTAGCTCACAGTCATTCGTCTTCACAGTGGGAGTGGTAATGACGTGGGGGGTACTCTGCGCTCTGATAGTCCTTCGAATGGCCGGACTGGTAAGGGCCCGTGAAAACATGGCAATAACAGAGTCGATCGTACGCCACGCAAGTACTGCCATGGTGACGGCTATTACTCGCGAACAACTTTGTGGCGTAGCCGGCCAAGCCGCTCATAGGCTCCTCGAGTCTGCAGGCCTATCCGGGTCGGTATCTGTCGGCTTCCTTCGAGGGCAGGACCTCGACCTTCAGAGTATTGACCGTGAAGGCCGGTGGACTCCCGGAACGCTCGTTCTGCGGTCTCCCAGCCTGGTCGAGGCAGTGGAGTCCGGTGTGGGTTCCGAACTGTTCGCATTGGATCAACAAAGACTACCCGAGGAGCTGCGCGCCCCTTGGGTAGGCCTCTTCCCGATGAGAACCCAACTGCCGACTAGGGGACTCCTCGCCGTACGGACTAGCCGACCGCTTCCCAACCCTATGATTTCAGGGTGTGAGTCTCTAGCACATCTGATGGCATTGAGCATTGAGGCCTTCGCCGCTGCAGCGATTCAGCACCAAAAGGCTGCCGAGATTCGCTTCCAACAGCTGTTCGAGCACTCAGCCGATATCATTGCCGTCCTGGGTCGTCAGGGATCTCGTGGTTTCATTTCGCCGTCCGCCGAACATCTCTTGCGTCTCACTCCTGCCCTGCTGGCCAATGTTTCGCTGCGCGAACTGGTCCATCCCGACGACCTAGCCTCCTTCGACAACCTCGTCCAAAATGCCGAACTCTACGGCGGGCTTCCCGTCGAAATACGCCTTAGGTGTGAGGCGACTAGCTGGAAGTGGTTCGACGTAATCGCGCGAAATCTCAGCTCGATTCCTGAAGTTGGGAGTGTCGTCGTCACCGCACGCGACATAAGCGACCGCAGAGATGCCGACGAGCGTCTAGCTGGTAGCGAACGGCGTTTTCGCTCTCTGGTACAAAACTCTCACGACATCATCGGCACTATCGATGTCGACGATAGGATTACGTGGATTGGTGAGTCTATTCGCAGCATATTGGGATTCGATCCTGCTGAGATAGTCGGACGAACAATGCTCTCATTGGTGGACGCAAGCTCCCAAAATGCGCTGTCCGCTGCATTAGACGAGTTGGGTAACTCTAAAGCGAGCACTTCACGCACGATCGTTAGAATTTCTTCTAGCACTGGCGATTCCCGCGCTTTTGCCTTGACCCTTAGCGACAGGAGGTCCGACAACGCAGTTGGATACATCGTAGTTAACGCACGGGACGTTACCGACGAGATATCTCTCCAGGAGGACCTTCGTTACCGGGCGCTGCACGACGACCTTACAGGTCTGCCAAACCGAGTATTGCTGCGCAATCAGGTCGAGGTGGCTCTCAAGAAGCGCCCAACCGACGGCAACCTGCTTGCCGTTCTGTTCATTGACGTCGATGACTTCAAGACTGTAAACGATAGCCTCGGGCACGCCGTCGGCGACGAACTGTTACGCCAAGCAGCCGAGCGTTTGCGAACATGGTGCCGCAAGGAGGATACTCCCGGACGTCTTGGCGGCGACGAGTTCGCTGTTCTGATCGAGTCAGCTTCGACAGAGGAAGAGGTCATTGGGATTTCGGAACGCTTACGCGACGCCTTTAGGGCTCCGTTTGAAGTTGGTCAGCGGCGTCTGACGGTGGCGGCTAGCGTCGGAGTCGCTCTTTCGACTACGGCAGATCTGCTAACGCCCGACGATCTGCTCCGTAATGCCGACGCTGCGATGTACGTGGCCAAGGGTCGAGGTAAGGATCGAGTCGAGGTTTTCGAGCCCTCGATGCATCTCCAAGCGTTCGATCGTATGGAGTTAAAAGAGGATCTTGTTAGGGCAGTAGCCCGTCACGAGCTTCGCCTCTATTACCAGCCTCTGGTCGAGTTGGCGACCGGCCGCATCTCGGGATATGAGGCTCTGCTGCGCTGGCAGCACCCGACCCGAGGATTGCTACCCCCAATGTCGTTTATCCCTCTAGCAGAGGAGACCACTCTCATAGATGGCATTGGGTGGTGGGCTTTGGAAACCGCCGTCGTTCAGCTGCGAGAATGGCGCAAAGAAGGCCGCGACGTCACGGTGGCAGTTAATCTCTCCGCGCGCCAACTCGGGACCGAGGCGATCGTCGTAGATGTTGCCTCGCTTCTCCGTTCGACGGGCATCCCGCCGTCGTGTCTTACTATTGAGCTCACCGAAAGCGCCGTAGTGGGATCTGAAGCCATTCTTCGACTCGAGGCGCTCCGCGCCCTTGGAATCCGAATCGCAGCCGACGACTTCGGAACAGGCGTCGCATCCTACGCGTCGCTGCAGCAGCTACCTTTCACCTCTGTAAAAATTGACAAAAGTCTGATCGACGGCCTGGCGATGGCGGGAAGGGCAGCAACACAGGTTCGCTCTATCATCGAGATGGCTCACAAGAGCGACTTGACGGTGGTCGCCGAAGGCATCGAGCAACAAGACCAGGCTACGATCCTCGCGGAACTGGGTTGCGACTGCGGGCAGGGGTTCCTCTTTGGGCGGCCGACTCCTCCCGAGGAGACCACCGACGCAGACCTTAGACAGCTCGTAAAATGCCGCAACATGGCTCCTCGCTAGGGTGAGCGAGTAGCACCTCGATGGATTGTGCCGCTGAGTCAGCCGATGGTGGCCGTCATCACGTTCGGGTACGACCGTGATGTGATCAGATAAGGCTTGAAGGTGTGGCAGGGATCGGCCTTTCCGAGATACTCGGATGCGGCTCACGGGCCACCATCACCGGCAGCTCAGCTGCTCACGCAGTCTCGGGACGCCTTCCCAGCGCCCCACCTGTAGAGCGAAGTGAACGTAGGCCCAGCTGGTCAGACCATTCGTCCAGAGGTTCGAAGCCCGCTCGGACAGTTTCGCGTCCGGCAGGCCCGCACTGGGTAAGGCCTATTACATCCCGCAAACAACCAAAGACATCCCTGAGCGGCGCTTAAGAGGTATCGTGAGCCCCGTGTGGCCATGGAATGTCGGCGATCAGCCACGAAACGGGAGTCAGATGGTATGAGCACGTCAAGTGAGGATGACCTAATCAGCCGCTGGAAAGCTGACGACCTACGCAGCCTGTGGCTACGAAAGATCGATCAGGGTGACGACGGACGGGTCGTCAGCTTTTGGTCGCGAAGCGAGCGGCGCCTAGACAAGGTTAGCCAGCACACCTTCCTGAGGCAGGCCTTGACGCTGGCTGATCTGCTGTGCGAGTCCGGGGTCCAAGCCGGCGTTCCGGCGGTGATCGACTGCACCACTCCGCGTGCCACCTTGCTGTCCTACTTGGGTACAGTGTTCAGTGGCGGGTTGCCGCTTATCACCCCGGTCCATCTGGCCTCCAGAGCACCGACAAGCAGCCGAGCCGCCGAGCTGCATGCTCAGGTGGGAGCATCGTGCATTATCACCGACCGGGACCTTCAAGGAGATACACCTCCAGCGAAGTCCGGTTCCGCCACTTCGCTGGTCGTCGGGATCAGCCCCCTTGGCATCGCACCTGCCGAGACGGTCCCTACGAGCGTAGCGCGCCCTGCGCAAGCCGGCGACGTGGCTCATCTGCAGCTCACGAGTGGATCCACCGCCACCCCGAAAGCGACAGCGGTCACCCACGGCAATGTCTTGGCGAACTGCGGCGCCTTTAGCCGGATGAGGGGCATGTCGAGCGATGATTCAACCGTGTCGTGGCTGCCGTTGTATCACGACATGGGACTGGTAGGCATGGCCCTTCTAAGCCTGTTACAGGGAACGGACCTGCACATCCTCAGCCCATTCGACTTCATAGCCCACCCGGGCGACTGGCTTGGCGCCATCAGCACAACCGGGGCGGCCGTCACGGCCAGCCCTACCTTCGGGTACAGGCTGGCTGCTACTCGAACATCTGACGCCGAACTCGAAAAACTGGACCTTTCCCGGCTACGTGTCGCCGGCTGCGGCGGCGAGCCAGTACGACCAGACGTTCTCACGCTGTTCACACAACGGTTCGCCCCGTGCGGGCTGGGAGAAACCGTGTTACAGCCGTGTTACGGCCTAGCCGAGGCAACGCTCGTCGTCACTTTTGGGGTCCTGCACCGGCGACCTTCGCTCATACGCCTCACGGGCTCCGCTCTTAGCGAAAGCGGCAAGGTCGCTCTGAGCGAGGCTGGTAGGCTCGGCGATGCCACGCGTTTTTTGGAGAGCGTTCCAGACGGGACGGCAACTGTCGGGTCTGATATCGACGGCTCAGGCAATGTGCAGCTTCTAGTTTCGGCCGGCGTCCCTGTCGCCGACACCGAGGTTCGCATCATCGACCCGGACACCAACGAGTCCCGCCCTACGGAAGACCTCTGCGGCGAAGTTGTGGTCCGAGGGCCCGGCGTCACTCCGGGCATCTGGCAGTCGGGGACCGTCAAGCCCCGCGCAGAGGAATGGCTCCGGACGGGTGACATCGGGCTGATACATCGCGGCGAGCTGTACCTGGTCGAACGATCCAACAATATGCTGATACGCAACGGTCAAAACTATCCCGCAACAGCCCTTGAAACGTCGCTGGCCTCAGCTTGTGGTATCGACGTCGACACCGTGATGGTAGTAGACACAGACATCTACGATCCACAGAGCCGCCTGACCGGAGTCATAGAAGCAGACCGCCGCAGCGACCCTGTGATACTCGCGGACCTCGCCGCAAAAGCCGGAGCCCAACTCGAACTTCCGCTCGACGACGTCATAGTTATCCGCCACGGCGGCCTGCCACGCACCTCAAGCGGCAAGAAGAAGCACGGCTTCCTCCGCCAGGCGTTACGAGACCGCACCCTGGCCGTCATCGCTGAGCGAACAGTCACGGCAGGAGAACAACCCTCAGAGCCCGCGCCAACTGACCTTACCAACCGCCACGATATCCTCGACTTGCGCACCAGGCCTACCGGCCCGGCCATCAGCGCTGTGGTGATAGAGGAAGTCCGCCGAGCCTGCTCGGAGCGTGGAACTGAGAGGCTCGTCTCGCTGGGTGCGCTACTGAACCAAGACCTGGACCTGGATTCGCTGGCCCTGTTCGAGCTCGCCGTAGCCGTCGAAGAGCGCACGGGGGGTTCGATCGACCACGAGGTCCTCACAACCGTGCGGTCCGTCGACGACTTGGTGCAAGCCGTGAAAGAAGGCGACGAGCAGAAATCGGGACTGTCGGTCCTCCACGACAGCTACCTGTTGTCGATTCCGCAGCTTAACGTCACGGTTGACCGCCAAGCAGGTCGCTCATTGACGATCGGAGACCGCAGCGTGGCAGATTTCGCGTCGTGCAACTACCTCGGGCTCGATCTTCACCCTGCCGTTATGGACGCCATCGACCCGATGGTGCGCGAATGGGGCGTCCATCCGAGCTGGACTAGGGCCGTCGCGTCGCCCGAACCGTATCTCAGACTTGAGCGCAGGTTGGCGCAACTAGTCGGGGCGGCCGACACTGTGGTCTTTCCAACTGTAAGCCTGCTCCACCTCGGAGTCCTCCCGACGCTGGCCGGGCCACGCGGGGCAATCCTGATTGACGAGTATGCGCACCACTCCATACGCGAAGCGGCTGAGCTTGCGCGCAGCCGAGGCACGGAAGTGGTCATCTTCCGGCACGGCGATCTCGAGAACCTGTCGGGCAAGCTCCGCTCAACGGAATCCAGGACTTCCCGTGTTATCGCCATCGACGGCGTCTACTCTATGTCGGGAGCCCATCTAGAGTTAGCACCGCTGCTAGATCTTGCCGAAACCTGGAACGCCAGCCTCTACGTCGACGACGCCCACGGATTTGGGGTGTTAGGAGAGGCTCCCAGCCTCAGCGCACCGTACGGACATCGCGGAAACGGCGTCCGCAACCACGTAGGTGTTCCGCTAGACAGAATCACATATGTAGCCGGGCTTTCCAAAGCGTACTCGTCGATGGGGGCATTCGTTACCTGCAACGGACCGGAAGACCGGCTTCGCCTCTTGACCGCCTCAACTCTCATCTTCTCGGGACCGGTACCGACTGCCAGCCTGGCCAGTTCCCTGGCCGGCCTTGAGGTAAACGACCGTGAAGGAGACGCCATCCGCCTCCAACTCCATCGTTTAACTACTGCGCTCGCTGAAGGAATCAGCGAACTTGGTCTGCACGTATCCAACTCTGGCGGATTCCCAATCCTTACCGTACAGTTCGGAACCCCAGATCTGGTCCTCGAAGCCTGCCGGGTGCTCTGGGAACACGGTATTCTCATCACCCCCACTGTGTTTCCCGCGGTACCGTTGCGACAGGGTGGAGCCCGCTTCTCCGTAACAGCCGCCAATAGTGAAGGCGACATCGACCGAGCGTTGACTGCTCTAGCTGCGGCTCGCAACGCAACTCATCCTAAAACAGGCGCGCAGCGAGGGTCGTATGCTTGATAGGACCGCTTGGGACTTGTGGTTGTCGGTTGGATGCTTTGTGGGCCATTGTGGGCTCTGCTGAGTGATCCGCAGGTCGATGATTGGGCCTGACGACCCGGCAGCGAGGAACAGTAACCCCCAGGCAAGCCAGTCGCCGTGCAGTCCTACCCCGGCACCGATGTCGACTAATGCAGGACTCCTACTTGGCGACTGCCGGGTCGGACCGGTTGCTAAGTAGGAGCGAGTCGCGCTAAGACGTCGGCGTGTGGCCAGACGGCGCTCACGGGGTGGGGTCGATGAAGTCGAGAATCACCTGGGCCAGCGTCGGGCCGCAATCCTCTTGGAGAAAATGGCCACCACCCGCTATCGTCGTGTGCGGCTGGCCCTGCGCTCCTGGGATCTTCGCCTTAAATGGTGCATCGCCGCCCGCCGTTACGGGGTCAGAATTGCTGAAAGCGCACAGGAACGGGCGCTCGAAGCGTGACAGCACCTCCCACGCTGCCACGTTGTCGGCCGAGGCGGGGTCGTCGAGTGAAGTTGGCACCAACTAGGGGAAGACACGGGCGCCCGCCTTGAAGCTGTCGTCAGGGAACGGCGCGTCGTATGCCGCGACGACCTCGGCTGAAAGGTCGCTCCGGCATCCACCGTTGACGATCATGCCGACGGGGAACTTCTCGGCGGTCTGGGAGAACTGCCGCCATTGAAGGAACGCCTCGGTCGGTTTGCCACTCCCCGTCGGCAATCCGGCATTGCCGACCACCACCCGGGCGAACCTGTCCGAGTCCCGGGCAAGCACCCTCAAACCGACGAGTCCGCCCCAGTCCTGACCGAAGAAAGTGATGTCCTCGAGTTCGAGGTGCTCGATGAGCAGTTCGCGCATCCACGCTACGTGGCGTGCGTAGGTGTAGTCGCCGGTCTCATTCGGCTTGTCGCTACGACCGAAACCAACCAGATCAGGAGTAAATACTCGATGGCCTGCTGCGCTCAACGCGGGGATCATGTGACGGTAAAGGTACGACCACGATGGCTCGCCGTGAAGCAGCAGAACCGGGGCGGCGTCGTGGGGCCCCTCGTCGAGGTAGTGCACCCGAATGCGTCCTCCCTCCCCATCGCCGATCTCGGCGTAGTGGGGCGCGAACGGGTAGTCAGGCATGTCGCGGAAGCGCTCGTCTGGGGTGCGTAGGGTCTTCATAGCGCTCCTCGGTGGGTGTGGGTCATTGGCGGCTCTCCTCGGCGCGTCCTTCGACCGCTCTCGTGTCGCCGAAATACTCGGGACTCGCCTGGATGACGACCTCGTGTAGCACGCCGGTGAAGGCGAATGGTGAATCGTAACGTTGCGCGACTGGCGAGCCATGGTCGGAACCAATCCTCGGTCCGATTGAGGACATCATCCGCATGAACAACCGCAGCGCTACCGCTCCGGCATGCTCGCCGTCGACTGCGATCGCGGCCGTCCCCGACATCCCATCGCCGCGCCGGAGGTGGATCGACAGGTCACGGTTGCCAAGCACAAGCGGGCCGGACTCCAATATGGTGTGCGTCCCGAACGCGTTGTAGTCAAAGGCGAGGCGACTGCCGGCGACGAACATGGACAGGCCTGCGCTGCGCGTCCCGGTGGCGAACAGGACACCTCGTCACCGTTGGACAACGTGACCCGCGCTATCAGGTCGAAGCTGCGACCGCCGATCGCCGCTCCCTCCTGACCCGGCAGCGGCGACATAGGCGGGCGGTAGACGTAGCGCCGACTAAGAGGGTGGGGTGAGCGGTCGCGAAACCGTGCCCCGAACAGCTCGATGCCGCGGTCCTCAAGGGGCAGCACCCCGTGACGATCAGCTTCGCGCCACCACAGCTCGGCTAGTATGGCCAGCAGAGTCCCGGCGAGATCGTCACATTCGGAGCGATCGACTGAAAGGTGATACAGCTCCCACGCTTCGGTGTCATAGTCCGCGCCGGCGACGTGCTTGCAGACGGCTTTCCATTCCCCCGCGCTCAGGGCCCGGCTGCCGCCCTTCTCGAAGTACTGGACATCGTTAGTTGCCGGCGCAGAGGGATCGGCGAGCGCTGCTGCAAACGAATGACCGGCCACAGGCAACTGGTCGACACCGTTGCGAACTAAGGGTGCCTCGATACCGAGCAGGTCATAGATCGTCGCCGCAATATCGGAGGCGAACACGAACTGCTCCCGCAGGGTATCGCTCTGGTCGGGCGCGACCCCGGCGGGCCAGTGCACCACCATCGGAACGTGCACGCCACCCTCATGGGCGTTCTGCTTGTACCAGCGGTACGGGGTGTTGCCACACTGCGCCCATCCCCACGGGTAGTCGGTATGACTGTCGGGACCTCCGATTTCGTCCAGACGGGCGATAGCATCGTCGGGCGACTCGATGATCCCGTTAAAGAACTTCATCTCATGGAGCACGCCGAACGGGCCACCTTCCTGCGACGCGCCGTTGTCTGCGAGGACGATGATGATCGTCTTATCCAACCGGCCGAGACGGCGCAGGCCGTCTACGAAGCGGCCGATCTGGTCGTCGGAGTAGTCGAGGAACGCGGCGAACGCCTCCTTCGAAGCATGGGACATTCTGGTTAGTGACTTTGATCGCAACCCGGCACAGATCGTGGCTGTCTGGAGTCCGCTCTACAGGCACTGCTCGTACCCGCATCTGATGGGTCGACATGAGCAGGCCCAACGGGTCGCAGCCGACGGCACGACCCAGCTCAACGACGACAGCGTCCGCCAAGTCCAAACCACTGCGGGTAGCGGTCACAGCGGCCCGCACAGCTGCGCTGCCGTCGCTGCGTAGCTCACGCGCGCTCAGTAAGCCGGCCAGCAACTCACCGCAACGCTCGGCGGTCACCTTGGAGGCATGGCGCAGCACCCAGCAGATCTCGGCGACGCTCACCAAACTGACATAGCTGCGTCGGGCCGGGTCGCTCCCGGTCAGTTCATCGATGAGCACGGACGCTCTCGGTGACTTTTCAGGGTCGTCGTGTGCGAGGCAGCGGAGGCGACATTGGTGTCAAGGCTGATCATCGGGCGTCCGCAGTTTCAGCCGCCACGATCACATCCTCCATGTCGACGCCACTGACCGGTCGAAGCAGCCGTGACATGGTCCCCGTCAGCTCTTTGATCGATGCTTCCTCCGGGTGAATCTCGAAGGTGCCCGTCGCCGTGGGGACGAACGCGGGCCACTATCCGGCGAGGAGCCAAGCTCTTGGAACACGGTGCCCTCAGCGGGCCAAGAGGCCGCAGGAACCAACCAGGTCACTCTCTCGGCGGGACGCCGGACCTCTCGACCGAGCACGTCGGCCGACCATCTCGACAGCGCCGGCCGGAGATCCAGCGGCACCTCGGAACCCGCACTGACTGTTGTGTCCACATGTTACTGCAGTAGTGTTATCTTAGTTAGGTTGAGCAGTCAGCTCAGTACACGTCCGTATCGATGAAGCCAAGAGGTAACGAATGAGCCGTCGTAGTTTCCGTTGGATCGTGGCGGTAGTTGCCGCTGTAGGCTTCGAAACCCTCCTCCCGCTTGGGGGTGAAGCTTTCGCAACTCCATCCACGTACACCTGGTCAGGTGCCGCCGGGAACGGGAACTGGAGCAGTGGAGGCAACTGGGCAGGCGGTGTGGCGCCAAGCGCTGGAACACCTGTAAACCTGGTCTTCCCCGCCACTTTCTGCGGCTCCAATGGTGCGACCTGCGCGACCACCGACGACATCGCAGACCTTACTGTCGACTCGCTGAGCATCGGCGTCGAAGCCGGGTCGGCCTCGCAATACACCATAGCTGGAACTGATGCACTTACCCTCGACGGCGGCATCACGGTCGCTGCACCGTCGGGAACGGCCAGCAGTGGGACAGGCGCCCCATCGATCTCGGACGACGTGGTTCTCGGTGCGGCCAACGCGTGGAATATCAACTTCGGCCTTCAGGTCACCGGGACCCTGAGCGGAAGCTTTGCGCTGACCATCGACACGGTCCCAGGCGCCAACCTGAGTCTCGAAGGGTCCTCCAACGAGGTCGGCACTATCAGCATCGACGGACCAGCCGGTGTGAGCGGGTCTGCGGGCGGCTTCGTCGATGTCACTCAGGACCTCAACGGCGCCGGAGCTACCCCAGGGTCTATCCAGGTCACCGACGCCGCCCTGTTCTTCGGAAACGACAAGACCGTCGCCAACTTGACGGTCGGGGATGTCACTACCAGCCACGCCCTTGTGGCCGTCGCCGGAGCCCCGCTTGCCGCCAGCGTCACACTGGATTCTACGAGCACCGTTTCCTACCGGGCGCTGACCGCTAATCCTCCAACCAACAACGCTCCGCTGCTTACGACGACGGGCACCACGACGCTGGCCGGAGCGGCCTTGTCAATCTACGCGGCCTGCAACATTCCCCTCAACACGTCGTTCCCGATCGTGTCCGCTACCAACCTCTCCGGGACGTTCAGCACAACAAGCGGACTGCCGATCGCTAACGGCGACGTGATCGCCGCTTCTAACCAGCCGATGGGTGGCGGCTGCACAGCCCCCGACCTCAAGATCACCTACACCACCAGCGCCGCGGTCCCTGAAGTCCAAGCGACGATCACAAACGCACCTCCCACCTACCCAACCCCAACAACCCCAACAACCCCAACAACGGCCGGGTACCGCTTGGCCGATAGCGTCGGCGACGTCTTCAACTATGGGGTCCCGTCTTATGGTTCCCTCGCCGGGGTAATGATCAACAAGCCGGTCGTAGGTATCGCCAGTGATGCCTGTACGGGCGGCTACTGGCTCGCAGCCGCTGACGGCGGCGTCTTCTCATACAACGCGCCGTTCTACGGATCCGCCGCCGGAATCCAACTCCACAAACCGGTCGTCGGTATCGCCTCCTACACCTCTTACAGTCTGAACGGGACACCCGTGTCGTGCGGCTACTGGCTCGCAGCCGCTGACGGCGGCGTCTTCTCATACAACGCGCCGTTCTACGGATCCGCCGCCGGAATCCAACTCAACAAACCGGTCGTCGCGATCACCGCCGACCCCACAACAGGCGGCTACTGGCTCGCAGCCGCAGACGGCGGCGTCTTCTCATACAACGCGCCGTTCCACGGATCCGCCGCCGGCACTACTACGTCGGGCCCGGTGGTCGGAGCAGCGTCGGCGTAATGCCAGTAGAAACTCTCGCAAATGCCCGATTCAAACCGGCTGTAAGCGAAACCAGCCCGGCCGGGCGTTGACGTCGTCGGTAGAAGCCGGAAAAGGACAGGCGGCGGGTATCAAATCGGTCGAGCTCGCTAACGACTTCCTCGTCGCGGTTGGCGCTCCGGTAGCACAGCAGAACGCGGCCACCTTCGGACACGTCGAATCCTTCCACGGTCGTCGGCGTCGATAAAGGCATCCGCGATCGGGTCGAACTGCGGTCGGAGTCCACCAACCGCCGCCAGCTTGAACCAGTCGTTAGTGACCTGGCGGAAGAGCCGTGGTCTGCACGTCGATAGGGAGCCGAGTGCGAGGGGAGGGTCTAACCGCTCACAGCATTACTCCGACCTCAGCCTTGGGTTAGAGAACCGAAGCCGACGGGTTGTGCTACAGATCGGCGTCGCGTTCGATCTGTGAGATCACCCGCGCCCGAGCACGGTGGGAAAGGGAGCTGGGCCTGTTGTATCGACCGGCACTACCTTGACCTCCCGCCGCACGCAGCCCATCCGTTCGTGCCAGCGGTCCATATCTGTGAAAGCGTGGGAAGCGGTCAGGAGCTCAGTTACGGACTCGACGTGCTCCGCCACTGTCATCGCCTATCCTCCTCGTCCGCCGAGATAGCCCGACGGCAGCGATGATACGCAATCTCCGAAAGTGCCCACCCGTCGGCTCTCGATCTCGGCAGCCGGCAGATATGCGCTACACCCGAACCATTGCGCTTGCGAAGCGAGTTGAGAAAGGTAACTTGACCTTCGTATCCCGTCTTCCCGGGTGACCTCGATGATAAGGACCCGAGCCATGCCATCCACCGAAACCTCGATACTGGCTGGCGGCTGCTTCTGGGGGGCTCAGGAACTCCTGCGTAAGCGTCCCGGAATCATCTCGACCCGTGTGGGTTACTCAGGTGGCGATACCCCCAACGCCACCCACCAAAATCACGGCGACCACGCCGAGGCAGCAGAGGTCCTCTTCGATCCGGAGCTGATCTCATATCGCGAACTGCTCGAGTTCTTCTTCCAGATCCACGATCCGACTACGAAGAACCGCCAAGGCAACGACGTCGGGCGCGGCTACCGCTCGGCGATCTTCTACACCAACGACAGTCAAGAGGCTGCGGCTGTCGACACCATCGCCGACGTTGACTCCTCTGGTCTCTCGTAACTGAGCGGGGCGCGAAAAGTCGCCTACACCACTTGGGGCTGCGTCTGTCGAGCGGACGGTCGTCGACGGGATGGTCTTCGCCGAGGAGGACGAGCTGATCGTCGGTTTGGTGCATCCACGTAAGGGAGTCAACCGACGCAGCGGGATCTGTGCGCAGCGCTGTCCGGGCTGTGACCAAGGGGAGGGACCGAGCAGGTGGCGAAGCCTCGATCTCGGAACCATCCCGACCTACCTAGAGGCCGACGGGCCGAGGGTGAGCTGTGCTGAACACGGAGTGGTCGTCGCCCAGGTCCCCCGGGCACGCGACGTCGCAAGGAATACCCGCAACTTAGCCGTCATAGTCGCCTGGCTCGCCACCCACACCTCGACGTTTGCGGTCGAAGAGCTCATGCGGGCCGCGTGGCGCACGGTCGACGCGATCTCAAGCCGTGTCCTCGCTGAAGAGCACCCTGTGACCGATCCAGAAGTCGCCATCCTCAGCGCAGTGGTGACCGTCGAGGTCGATAAGGCCGGTATCGACCTAGCACCGGCAGCAATCGCAGACCACCCACGACACCCCTCGCCAGAGCGGACGTGGCGCCAGCAGCTCGAGCTTCCGCACGAGGTGGCCGAGGTTGGCGTGGGCAGTGTCGTCGTCCCGGGCAGATGCGAATAGATGGTACTCGACCAGTTCGGCGATGTCGGCGAGCTCAAGCACCCGGTTCGTCTTCCCTTCGTAGTCGGGGTCGGTTGACTGCTTCCAGGTCTTCACCGCTTGAAAGGACACCTCCTCGCGCTTTAGGAGCTCACGGAGCCCCTCATGGGAGATGTCGTCGACCATCCCCTCGGCAACCAGGAGCTCTGCCAGCTTGGCGAGGCTCCAGGTCGACAACGCCAAGCCGTTTGACCTCGTCTAGGGTTGACATGGCACTCAGTTCGTCAAGAGCAGCTTGGGCGCGGCGTGCCCAAGTGCCAGGCAGCGGTGTTTCGGTCAAGTTAGTCAAGTCTTCCATTGCTGTACCTCCTAGGCTCGTTGGGCGCGCGCGGCTACGACGCGCGCCGTGAACAGAACGGGGTATGCCGCGACAGACGGACCCCAAAGGGGGTGGCGTCGATAGACGCCATTCGATGCGACGGAAGCCTCACGGCCCCGATTCGATCGCAGCCCAACCGGCTGCTGGCACAGCGAGTTGCTTCCTCTTTCGTCCCGTATCACTACGGGACAGCTATTCAGTTGCCAAGGAGCGCCGCGAACAAACGTCCTTCGCTCTTGGCAGTTGGCAGTTGGCAGTTGGCAGTTGGCAGTTGGCAGTTGGCAGTTGGCAGTTGGCAGTTGGCAGTTGGCAGTTGGCAGTTGGCAGTTGGCAGTTGGCAGTTGGCAGTTGGA